>Ga0310121_10000310_pt1 | contig 53343 bp, 52 predicted proteins | sample CB27_Tmax_986_MG_FD_203504 | JGI IMG/M metagenome (GOLD analysis project Ga0310121, IMG submission 203504) | Marine microbial communities from Western Arctic Ocean, Canada - CB27_Tmax_986 | ecosystem: Environmental > Aquatic > Marine > Oceanic | place: Canada: Western Arctic Ocean | collected... | reverse complement strand
TCTCGATGATGTGTCCGCCTGGCTCGACAGGTACCCCAACACCCTCGTCGAGCTCGGCGCCAGCCTGGGGGCCCTGGGTCGGCAGCCGCGCCGAGCACGGCGCTTCTTCGAAGAGTACCAGGACCGGATCATGTTCGGAACCGACGCCTCGCCGAACAATTACGGGGACCCGCAGCAGATCCTGGTCCCGGAGATGTTTCAGGGCTACTTCCGCTTCCTGGAAACGCTCGACGAGCACTTCGACTACTCGCCGGGCCGCATCCCCCCACAGGGCATCTTCAGGATCTACGGCATCGGGCTTCCCGACGCGATCCTGAAGAAGGTGTACAACGACAACGCCGCGAGGCTGCTGGGAATCGACCTGGCCTGAGGACCTCGGGCCTCCGGGACAGCGTGTCCCGTGGGTGCCGCGACCGGGTCCCTGAGCCGAGGACGGTCCTCAGGTCAGGGGCCCGGCTCGTAGCCCGGCCCCCGGAGAACCATTCCGGGCAGCTCGCCTGTGTGGTTGCCGCCATCCAGGACGAGCACGCCGTTGACGATAACGTAGGGGATGCCGTCCGGATACTGGTGGGGATTTTCGAAGGTGGCCCGATCGATCACGGTGTCCGGGTCGAAGACGGTCACGTCCCCCCGGAACCCCTCCCTGATGAGCCCTCGGTCGAGGATGCTGATCTTTGCGGCGTTCATCGAGGTCATCTTCCGAATCGCTTCGGGAAGCGTGAGCTCCTTCATCTCCCGAACGTAGCGCCCGAGAACCCGGGGGAAGGTTCCGTACCATCGAGGATGAGGGTGCATGTCGGCGTAGGCGCCGTCCGGGCTGATCGCCGAGCCGTCGGAGCCGACGGACGTGTAGGGCTGCTTCAGCGCGTAGAGCATGTCGTCTTCCCGGTGATGGAAGTACACGGCCCGAACGCTGCCGCCCTCCTCGAGGAGCACGTCGAAGAGGACCTCGACCGGGTCGCCGCCCCGGGCCTCGATGAGCTCCGACATGCGCTTGCCCACGAACGGCTGGTTCACGGGATCCGTCAGGCCCACCAGCAGGATGCGATTCCAATCGCCGCCCACGGCGAGCAGGTGGTTGTACCAACCGTCGATGCCCTCGAGGATGTCCTTCTTCATCCTGGCGCGTGTCGCGGGGTCCCGCAGCCGCTCGAGCATCGCCTCGTTGCCGCCGTCGTGGGCCCAGGGCGGAATGATCGAGCGCAGGTTGTTCTGCCCGGCGTTGTAGGGATAGACGTTGGCTCGGATGTCGAGCCCCGCTCGTCGAGCGTCGTCGAACATGGAGATGATCTCGGGCATCCGACCCCAGAGCTCCTGCTCGGCGATCTTCAGATGGATCACGTCGACCCGGATACGGGCCCCCTTGCCCACGTCGATCGCCTCCTCGATCGAGCTGAAGACACCGTAGCCCTCGTCGCGGATGTGGCTCGAGTAGAGGCCCCCGTAGCCAGAGGCGACGCTGGCCAGCTCGACCAGCTGCTCGGTGGTCACCAGGCTCGAGGGCGGCATCAGGAGAGAGGTTGCGAGGCCCATGGCCCCGTCCTCCATGGCCCGTGCCACCTCCCGCTTCATCGCCTCCATCTCGGAGGCCGTCGCCGGCTCGTGAGCGTGACCCTTGACGTACGTCCAGACCTGGGTCTGGCCCACGTACGAGCAGATGTTGGCCGCCACACCGGCGTCCTCGACCTGGCGGAAGTAGCCCCCCAGAGTCGTCCACTCGTGCTCCCCTGGCTTGACGGGCCCGGCGGAGCTGCCCTCACCCAGGACCATGGTCGTGACGCCCTGGCGGATCATGCTCTCGCACCGGGGCTCCTTCAGCAGCGTGAAGTCGGAGTGGTTGTGGATGTCGACGAATCCGGGCGCCACCACCAGGCCGGAGGCATCGATCGTCCGCTTTGCCGTGGCCTTGGAAAGGTCGCCGACACGCGCGATCCGGCCGTCGCGGAGACCGACGCCGGCCTCGAAGCCGTCGGCGCCGGAGCCGTCGACGACGAGCCCGTTGCGAATCAGCAGGTCGAACGTGTCCTCGGCGGCACCAGGAGACGCCAACGCCAGGGCAGCGAGCGCACCCCCGACAACCGTCTTGCTCACGCCCACCCCCATCACCACGATGCGCCCAGGAGCCGTGGGGTGCGCCGAGGGACCGTCACCGACGTCTTGCGCATCGATCTCGTTCATGCCCGCGCAGTCGGCGAGGCCACAGAGAGTCCGCGTCACGCCTCGTCGGTCAGGCGCATCCCCTCCGGGTCCCAGTCGAAGATCCGCTTCTCCCGATAGCTCATGTTGCACAGAAGCGCTGGAGCTGCCGCACGGAAGCCAAAGGTCGCATCCTCGATGACGCCTCCTCCGGCCCTCATGGCGCCAAAGAAGTTGCGGAAGTGGTCGAGGCGGTCGCTGTACTGCCTCGGTGACCGGTACAGGGTCTCTCCCGACTCCGCCAGCTTCGTCCGCTCCGACTCGGGATACTTCTTCTTGTACTCCTTGAGGAAGGCCTTCTGTTCGGCCTTGCTGAAGGTGCCGATGGAGTAACCGGGCTCGCTCCGAGGGGCCCGACGGGACACGCTGAGGCCGGCCCCGCTGATGGTCATGATGCCCTCGTTCCCGATGAAGCGGAACTCCTGGCTGCCGCCGCTGCCGTCGGCGAAGTCCACCTGAAGGGACATGGTGAACGGCGGGTGGTTCTTTGTCTCCGGGTAGTCGAACAGACCGACCATCACGTCCGGGGCGTCCCGGCCGTCCTTCCAGAACCGAACCCCGCCGGTGGCCGTGACGCGGGTGGGGCCGTTGGACCCCAGGGCGAAATGGATTCCGGAAAAGAGGTGAACGAACAGGTCGCCCGCGACGCCCGTGCCGTAGTCCCAGTAGTTCCGCCAGCGGAAAAAGCGCAGGGGATCGAAGGAGCGCGACGGGGCGTCTCCGAGAAAGCTCTTCCAATCGACGGTCTCCGGGGAGGCGTCGGTCGGGATCGAGTACTGCCAGGCCCCGAGAGCCGAGTTCCGGTTGTAGCGGGCCTCGACCATGTTCAGCGTCCCGATGGCACCGGCGCGGAACAGCTCCCCCGCCTTCTCGTAGACGACGGAGCTCACGCGCTGGCTACCGACGATCAGGACCTGTCCGGTCTCTTTCTCGACCTTCATCAGCTCCGGCCCCTCCTCGAGATCGTGGATCATCGGCTTCTCGAGGTAGACGGCCTTTCCGGCCCGCATCGCGTCGGTCGCGATCTGGGCGTGCCAGTGATCGGGCGTGGCGACGATCACGGCGTCGATGTCCGAGCGAGCGAGGATCTCCCGGTAGTCCCGGGTCGTCATCACGTCCTTGCCGAACATCTCCTTCGCCCGGGTCAGGCGGCCGTCGTAGCAGTCCGCTGCCGCCACGAACTCGACGCCGGGGACTTGCAGGGCCGTCCTCGTGTCACCAAAACCCATGCCACCCATCCCGATCGTGGCGATCCGGATGGCGTCGCTCGGGGCGACAGGAGCGGATCCCCCCGCCTCGAGGGCGGCCGGAGCCAGGCTGCCGGCCAGAGTCGAGCCGGCGGCCAGTCTGATGAAATCACGTCGGGAGTTTTCATTCTTCGCCATGGTCTCTTCCTTGGGAAATGAGGGGCATGAGGACCGTCACAGCAGCCGCTCGAGCGGAGCATAGATGCAGTGGCGGTCTTGCGCAACCGAGATTTTCAACCCTCTCGGGAGGTGCGGGCGCGAGCGTGGATCTCGAACGCCGACACGACACGCGTGATCACGCCGCCTTCCGAAGGCGAATCTGGCCGAACCTCCTCCGCTCGGCAGCGGAAGAACGCCAGGAGCTGGCCCACCAGGGCATCAACGAGGGTGAGGTCGTCATCGGGAATCGTTATCGAACCGCAATCGACGACGAGCTGGTGCTCTCGATGGAGCTCCGGCGGAACCTCCGCACCGACGACCACCCGGCGCTGGCCGAGACCCTTCCGGTCGAGCTCGCGAAGGAGATCGACATCGTAGGATCGAACCAGGGGATCCGACGAGAGGAAGGCGACGACCAGGGTGTCCGCTCGAAGAGCGGACATGGGACCGTGACGGAGCCCGAGAAAGGACTCGGCCAGCGTCGACACTTTGCCCGCAGTCATCTCCAGCATCTTGAGTGCGGCCTCCCGAGCGGCGCCGAGCCGGCAGCCACTGCCCAGGTAGACGACCGAGGGATGCTGCCCGCGCCCCACTGCGGCCAGCGCGTCTGCCTGCTGGCTCAGCACCGACGCCGCAACGCGTGCCAGGGCGTTGGTCCGCCCGCGACAAAGATCGGGTTCGCCGAAGGACCCGAGCAGGCGCGCCGCGAGGACGAGGTTCGTGAAGCTGCTGGTCATGGCCAGACTCTCGTCGTTCGTTTTCTCGTCGAGGACGATGCACTTGAGCTTTTCCACGTCTGGGTACGCCGTCGCCAGGGCCCCGTCACGGTTGCAAGTGATGACCAGGTGGCGGGCCCGTGGCTGGGTCTCGAGGAGCCAGTCCACGGCTCCGCGGCTCTCCGGACTGTTGCCCGAGCGCGCGATCGAAACGAAGAGGTAGTCACCCGTGGGCGGGAGGCAGACTTGCGGGTGCGTGAGGACCCGGCCGGTCGGCAACGCCACCGCAGGGCGCCGGAGCACTCGCTGAAGGTGCGGCGCCGCACACTCCGCAGCGTAGAGGGAGCTGCCGGATCCTGCGAGAACCAGCGCGTCCACGCCATCCAGGCTCTCTTTGAGGTCCCCGTCGCTTGCGACGAGCGTTTCGGTCGTCTCCCGCCACGTCAACGGCTGCTGGCAGATCTCTCGGAGCGTGTGCCCATACCCGCGCTCGAGCTGCTCGGCCCAGGGAACGCCCAGGAGCGAGCCGAGCTCTCCTCCGTCGCTCAGCGTCTCCAGCCAGTCGTCTACGGTGCCCTCGACCTTTTCTTTCAATGGCGTCTTACCCGTTTCCGCGTTGCTGGCTTCGCCATCGTCCCCGATCTGCGTCATGATGTGCGCGCAGCCACCCATGCTGCAGTCACTTGACAGCAATCCGGTGGTCAGATAGAAACGACACCATTCAACAAGTATCGCAATGAAACGAAAGCGTCAAGTGCGAGCGGCGCGGGTGGCCGAGCCCGAGCCGGTTCCGGCGCGTGGTTCGCTCCGCGGGGCGAACCCTGGTGCTCTTCTCGGGCGGTGAGAAGCAGGATGACGACGACCCGCCATTCGCGCTAGCGCGAGCCGCGCCAGGCGGTCGGCTCGGGAGACCAACCGAGAAAACAGCGGAGGTCGACGATGCGCAACTGGGATCGCAGGCTGTGGATGAAGAGCGTCGGGCTCGCTGGGATAGGCGGGCTCGGCTTCGGCCAGAGTGGTACGGCCCTTGCCGCAAGCGGGTCGTGTCCCGAAGGAAAGGGGCCGCTGGCGCTGTCGGACTTCCGGCCGAAGAGCATGCTCCACGTGCCCGTGACGCGGGTCGAGACGCCGCGTTACGCGCCGGTCGACACGCACACACACCTGAGCTTCGCTTCGCAGTCCAGTGGCGGCGTCGACATCGGCGACGAGGTCACTTTCGTGATCACGCCCGAGGCGGCACTCGAGGTGATGGATCGCAAGGGCATCCGCGCCATGGTGAATCTCACCGGTGGCAGGGGGAAGGGGCTCGCCAGGGCCATCGCCGCTTTCGACACGGCCCACCCGGGCCGCTTCTACACCTGTGTCCAGCCCGCTTTCGGCGACCTTCTGAACTCGCGTTACCCGCAGCTCCAGGCCGACGCCATCGAGGCGGCGGCCCGGGCAGGGGCAAAGGGACTCAAGGTCCTGAAGAACCTCGGCCTGTACCTTCGCGAGCAGGTCACCGAGGGACCGCTGGTCAAGGTCGACGACCCGCGGTTCGACCCGATGTGGGAGGCCTGCGCGGCGCACGACCTGCCCGTCTTCATCCACGTGGCCGATCCCGAGGCCTTCTTCCTGCCCATCGACTGCACGAACGAGCGATGGGATGAGCTGGGGAACCATCCCGACTGGTCGTTCCATGGGCGCGACTTCCCGAGCTTCCGCGAGATCCTGGAGGCTCGCGACCGTGTCTACGCCCGTCACCCGAAGACGCAGTTCCTGTCCCTGCACTTCGGACACGGCGCCGAGAACCTGGCCTTCGTGGGCGAGTCCCTCGACAGGTTCCCCAATATGACGGTGGAGCTCGGAGCGCGGATCGCCGAGCTGGGACGCCAGCCCCGGGCCTCGCGCCAGTTCTTCGAGCGGTACCAGGACCGGATCCTCTTCGGGACGGACGCGGTGCCACCGCCGGAGGGCGAGAAGTACCCGCAGCAGGTGTTCAGGGACGAGCTCTATGAGATCTACTACCGCTTCCTGGAGACCGAGGACGAGTACTTCGACTACGCCCCTGCGCCGGTCCCGCCACAGGGGCGGTGGAGGATCTACGGTCTCGGGCTGCCGGACGCCATCCTGAAGAAGGTCTACGTCGACAACGCGGTGCGCGTGATGGGGCTGGACTCGTGAGCGCGACCACCCTGCTGCTCGTCTGCCTGCTCGCGGCACCGCTGGCTGTGGCCGCCGCGGCGCCGGAGTACAAGGTGGCACGGACGACCGCCGCGCGGGATTCGCTCCTCGGCCCGGCGGAGGAGCCGTGGGCCGGGGCCGCTCGAATCGCCTGGGGCCCGAGCCGGTACGAAACGGGGTTCCGCGCCCTCTGGGACGACCAGGGGCTCTATCTCCGGTTCGAGGTCACCGATCCCAACCCCTGGCACACGATGACGCAGAAGGACGAGCACCTCTGGGACGAGGAGGTCGTGGAGATATTCATCGACCCCAACAACTCGGGCCGGGACTACTATGAGCTCGAGATCAACCCTGCCAACGTGGTCTGCGACCTGCGAATGGTGTCGCCCTGGCCCGACAAGGAGAGCGACATCGACTGGGACTTCGAGGGGCTCGAGACGCGGGTTCACGCACGGACCGACGCGGCAGGAACGACGACCGGCTGGACCGACGCGGCGTTCCTCCCGTGGAGCGGGTTCCGTGCGCTCCCATCCGCCCGCGACGTCGCTCTTCCCCCGAAACCGGACGACACGTGGCGAGTGAACGTCTTCCGCATCAAGAGGCCGGGCGGACCCGAGGCGCCCGAAAAGGACGCCGTCTTTGCCGCCTGGTCGCCGCCGTCGGCGGGCAGCTTCCACGATCCCGCCGCGTTCCGACCTTTCACCTTCCAGGCCGCTCCCTAGGGCTCGTGCAACCCATGGCTGAGCAACGCGACGCAGGCAGGACCGCGACCGGGGATCTGGCGGGACCGGAATCCCTCCGCGAGATGGTGGCCGCGCAGAAGCGTGGCGAGCCGCGGGGCGTCTTCTCGGTCTGCTCGGCCAACCCGCACGTCCTCGACGCAGCCCTGCAGACAGCGAGCGATCTCGGGACGACGCTCCTCGTCGAGGCCACCTCCAACCAGGTCAACCAGGAGGGTGGCTACACCGGGGCGACACCCGCCGACTTCGCCGCGTCGTTGAAGCAACGGGCCCTGGCGGCGGGCCTTCGCCGGGATCGGGTCCTCTTCGGCGGCGACCACCTCGGCCCCCACCCGTGGTCGAGTGAGCCCTGTGCGAAGGCCATGGAGAAGGCCCGGGAGATGGTGCGGCACTACGTGCGTGCCGGCGCGGCCAAGATCCACCTCGACGCGAGCATGAACCTCGCCGACGACCCCCACGGTGCTCTCGAGGCGTCGACCGCCGCCGAGCGGACCGCGGATCTGTGCGCGGCAGCGGAATCCGTGCGCGCCGACGACGGCGACGGCCCCGTCTACGTGATCGGAACCGAGGTCCCCCCGCCCGGCGGGGAGCGGGGCGACGCCGCGGGCCCGGAGGTGACGCGGCCCGAGGACGCCACGAAGACTCTCGAGCTCACGCGAGAGGCCTTCGGCAACCGCGGGCTCGAAGAGGCCTGGGAGCGGGTCGTGGGCCTCGTGGTCCAGCCGGGGGTCGAGTTCGGGGACGAGCGGGTCCACGAGTACGATCCTCCCGTTGCTCGACCGCTCGTCGAGCTCATCGAAGCCGTGCCGGGGATCGTCTACGAGGCACACTCGACCGACTACCAGCGGGAGGACGGGCTGAGAGATCTGGTCCGAGACCACTTCGCGATCCTCAAGGTGGGCCCGTGGTTGACCTTCGCCTTCCGCGAAGCCGTGTTCGCCCTGGAAGCAATGGAGCGGGAGTGGCTCGGTGGTCGCTCGGGAGTCACGCTGTCCGAGCTCGGCCGGGTCGTCGACGACGTGATGCAACGGCATCCCGAGCACTGGAAAGCCTACTATCGCGGCGACGAGGCGCGCCGGCGCTTCGCCCGGCAGTTCAGCTTCAGCGATCGAATCCGCTACTACTGGCCGCGCCCGGAGGTCGACGCCGCTCTCGAGCGCCTCCTGGCCAACCTCCTGGCCCAACCGCCGCCTCTGCCGCTCCTCAGCCAGCACCTGCCCGGACCTTACGAGGCCGTCCGCGAAGGGCGCATCAGCGCCCAACCGGGAGACCTGGTCCGTTACCGCATCAGCGAGGTCGTGCGGCTGTATTCACGAGCCTGCGCCGGGGCCGCGGGGTGAAGAAGGGGAGCTCCGCCCGGCTGCTCGTGGAGGAGCGACGGCGGCGGATCATGGAGCGTCTGGACACGCAGGAACGGGTCACCGTCAACGAGCTGGCAAGGGACTTCGGCATCTCCGCCGTCACGATCAGGGGCGACCTGGACGCCCTGGCCGAGGTGGGAGCCCTCATCCGGTCCCACGGGGGCGCGCTTCGCCACGTGGACGCGCCCGTGGACGCGCCGATCGCGGTAAAGGAGACGCTCCGTCACCCGGAGAAGGTCCGCATCGGTCACGCCGCCGCCCGGATGATCGAGGACGGCGAGACCATCATGCTCGACTCCGGCACGACGACCGCCGAGATCGCCCGGCAGATCCGCTATCTCAAGCTCCGATCTCTCAACGTGATCACCAACGCACTGAACATCGCCATGGAGCTCGCCACCCTTCCCAACGTACGGCTCATCATGATCGGGGGCATCCTCCGCCAGATGTCCTACTCGCTGGCCGGGCCCCACGCCGAGGAGATCGTCAACGCCCTGCGCGCCGACCGCATGTTCCTGGGCGTGGACGGGATCGACCCCGACATCGGCCTCATGACCCCCGACCTTCTCGAGGCCCGCCTGAACGCGCTCATGATCCAGGTGTCGCGAGAGGTGGTCGTCGTGGCGGACTCCGGGAAGTTCCAGCGCCGGAGCCTCTCGGTCATCGCCAAGGTCGACGCGGCCCACAAGGTGATCACTGACGCGGGATTGCCGGAGGAGACACGGGCGGCGCTTCTGGCCCGCGGCATCGAGGTCATCATCGTCTGATTTCCGCGGGAGCTCCCGTCGAGCCCGCGCGAGGGAGGTCCCGTGGAATCGAACCTCTGGCTCGTCTACGCCGTCGTCACGACCCTGTTCTGGGGGGTCTGGGGTGCGTTCATCGAGCTCCCTGAGAAGATAAGGCTTTCCGGCCACGCTCGGGTACGTCGTCTGGTCCCTGACGATGGTCCCATGTGCGCTGGTGGCCCTGGCCCTCGTCGACTGGCAGTTGGAGACCGACACGCGCTGGCGTGATCGGAGGGTGGAGAACTCGGCCGCGGGTTTGATCTAGAATCAGAGGCCAGATGGGGGTCGATGCCTCACCGGCCCGCGTTCCTTTTCCCACGGAGTGACACGTGAACCTGGCCACGATCGATTGGGTCGTCCTGATCGGCTACCTCCTGGCGATGGCCGGGATCGGTCTCTACGTCGGCTGGAAGGTCAGGGACACCGAGAGCTACTTCCTCGGCAACCGGCGTTTCTCGAAGTGGCTGATGATCGGCCAGAGCTTCGGCATCGGCACCCACGCCGAGATGCCCGTCTCTCTGGCCGGGGCCGTGTATGGGATGGGCGCCTCGGCAATCTGGTACCAGTGGAAGAACCTGTTCGCCACGCCCTTCTACTGGATCATGGCGCCGATCTTCCGGCGGATTCGCCGCACGACCCTGGCCGAGATGACCGAGGACCGCTACGGCCCCTGGATGGGCGGGATCTACACGGTGTTCGCCCTCAGCTACTTCACGATCAACACCGCGGCGATGCTGAAGGGCGCGGGCAAGGTGATCAACCAGGCGACCGGCGGAGAGATCGGTGTGAACACGGTCGTCCTGGGCATGACCGCGATCTTCCTTCTCTACAGCTTCGTCGGGGGCCTGGTGGCCTCCGCCTGGACGGACTTCTTCCAGGGCTTTCTCATCATCGCGCTGTCCTTCATGCTCATCCCTCCGGGCCTGGCTCTCGTGGGCGGGATGGAGGGACTGCGGGAGACGCTGGCGCCCCACCAGCTGTCGCTGGCGACACCCCAGGGGATCGGGCCCTGGGTGATCGCCGTCCTGACGCTGAACGGGCTCATCGGCATCATGGCCCAGCCCCACATGCTGGCGGCCGTGGGGACGGGACGGGACGAGCGGGCCTGCCGCGTCGGCATGCTGGCGGGCAACATGGTCAAGCGCGTCTGCACGGTGGGCTGGGCTCTCGTCGGTCTGATCGTGGCCGCCGCGGTGATGCAGGGCCACTTCGGGGTGTCCTCGCTGGCCGACCCCGAGGATGCCTTCGGTCTGGCCTGCCGCCATCTGCTGTGGCCGGGCGCGCTGGGGCTTCTCGTGGCCAGCGTGATGGCCGCCAACATGTCGACCAGCTCCGCCCTGATGGTGGACAGCGGGGCCCTCTTCACACAGAGCTTCTACCGCAAGGTCGTCGTCGGGCGCCGTGATCGGCACTACCTCTGGGTGGGACGGATCAGCGGCTTCCTGATCACCATGATCGGGGTCGTGTACGCGCTCTTCCTGATCGAGAGAGTGCTCTACTCGTTCCTTCTCACCGAGAGCCTGGCGACCTACATGGGGATCAGCTTCCTGGGGGGTATCGTCTGGCGCCGGGCCAACCGCTACGGCGCGATCGCCAGCCTGCTCACGGCGCTGTGTGCCAACTTCCTCCTCTACTACGTGCGCCAGGAGCGGCTCGATCACTGGGACCCGAAGGTCTTCCTCGGGGCACTGGGTGCCGGGATCCTCGCTCTGGTGATCGTGAGCCTCCTCACGACCCCCGAGCCGGAGAAGAGCCGACGAGAGTTCTACGACCGGCTGCAAACCCCGACGGACCTCGGCGACGCACCTTCCGCGAGAGAGGTGGCGGAGGCGGGCCAGCAGTCCCTCCTGGTAAACCTGCTCCACCCACTCCAGGGCGCTGCCGGCGTCGGGTTCCTCAAGGCCTACCGAGAGGATCTCCGGGGGTTCGCGGTGGGATGGTTCGTGGCCGTCGCCCTGGTGTTTGCCACGTGGCTGCTCCTCGGCGCGTCCTGAGAGCCACGTGGTGGATAATGTTGGCTGGCATGGGAGAGAGGGTGGGTTCCGGATGAGAATGACGATCCTGTTGGTCGCGCTGCTCCCCACCACGCTTCTCGCGGACGTGGTCGTCCTGAAGAACGGGGGCCGTGTGTCCGGGAGAATCGTTCAGCAGTCGGCGACCTCGGTGGAGGTCGACGTCGGGGCCGGGACGGTCACCCTCGCGATGAATCGCGTGGAACGCATCGAGCAGAGCCGCCCCTCTCTCGACGACTACTACGACCGCGCCGGTCGCCTCGGGCCGAGCGACCTCGCCGGCTGGCTGGAGCTTGGGCACTGGTCGTCCTCCCAAAGCCTCTCCGCTCAGGCGAGCGAGGCCTACCATCGCGTCCTGGCCATCGACCCCGCCAAGGCGGAAGCCAACCAGGCGCTCGGCAACGTGCAGGTGGGCGGGCGCTGGGTTTCAGAAGAGGAGAGCTATCGAGCCCGCGGCTACGTCCAGTACGAGGGCGAGTGGATGACGCCCGCCCAGAGGGACGCCCTGGTGGGCTCGCGCCGAGCGCAGACCGACGCCGAACTCCGCCAGGCGGAGTCGGACGCCCGCGTTCGTGATGCAGAAGCCCGAGCCCGCGATGCGGAGGCGCGAGCGGATCAGGCAGAGGCAGACGCCGCCGACAGTGAAGGGGACGGCATCCCGCTGTGGTGGGGCGCCTGGGGGCCAGGCCCTGGATCCTGGCCGGGCCCCCAGCCCCGTCCGTCCCAACCCACGACCCTTCCGGCACGCGGGGGGCGATAGGCGATGGTGAGCCCAACCTCTCGTCCAGTTCGAAGCACCCGGCGGATGCTCCTCGGGTACATGACGTCGCTGGTTGTTATCGGCCTGATCCCGGCAACCGCCGGAGCACAGATGGTGGACGAGATCGTGGCCCGCCACATCGAAGCCCGGGGCGGGCTGGAGAGAATCGAGGCGGTGCACTCGATCCGCATGACCGGGCGGGCAAATGCAGGACCGGGACGCGACGCGCTCGTACTCCGGGAGATCAAGCGACCGGGGCGCATCCGCACCGAGTTCACTGTCCAGGGGATGACCGGGGTCTACGCATTCGACGGCGAGTCGGGCTGGGAGGTCTCGCCCTTCCTGGGCCGCATGGACCCCGAGCCGATGTCGCCGCAGAGTGCCCGACAGGCCAGGGAGCAGGCCGACATCGCCGGACCGCTCGTCGACTGGAGAGCCAAGGGGCATCGGGTGGCGCTCGTGGGTCGCGAGGCGGTGGACGGACGCGAAGCACACAGGCTGGAGGTGACCCTCGCGGGCGGCACGGTCCGCCACGACTCCATCGACGCCGAGTCCTTCCTGCTGGTGAAGACGGAGTCGACACGGCTCGTCCGTGGTCGTGAGCGGAGCATCGTGACCTCGTTCAGCGACTAACAGGAGCGTCGAAGGGCTCCTCTTCGCCCACGTGATCGTGGCTTCCGCTGGCGACACCGCCCGCCGACTGAAGGTCGTCGTCGAGACGGTGGAGCTCAACCCCAACCTCGACGACGCCCGATTCGGGATGCCGGAGATGGGACCGACACCGTAGCGCCGACGCTCCCCAGCGCGGGCCGCTACGCTTCCCCGTCGCGCTTCGCAACCTCCTCGGCGAGTCCGAAGCGGACCGGGCCCACGGTCAGTCCACCGTCGACGACGAAGACGGCGCCGTTGACGAAGCTGGCGTCGTCCGACGCCAGGTACACGACCATCGAGGCCACCTCTTCGGGCTTGCCGATGGACCCGCGGGGATAGAGAGCGTCGGTGCGCTCGCGCAGCCCCGGGACCGTATCGAGGTACGCCGACGTGGTGGCGCTCTCCACGGTGCCAGGGCAGATCACGTTCATGCGGATGCCTCGACGGGCGTACTGCACCGAGGCACAACGGGTGAGGGCGATGATGCCGCCCTTCGCGGTGCTGTACCCCACCAGGCCGTACGCAAAAAGCCCGTTCACGGAAGACAGGTTGACGACGGAGCCCCCGCCCGTCTTCAGCATCTCCCCGACTCCCCTTTTCGTCGCGTAGAAGACGCTCCTGAGCGCCGTGCCCATCACCCGTTCCCACGTTTCCTCGTCCACGTCGAGGAGGTCACCGTCGCCCTTCAGAGTGACGTCGGCTGAGCCATAGGCGTTGTTGACGAGGATGTCGACCCGATCGAACGTCTCGAGTGCGCGGTCGAAGAGGCGATCGATCTCGCTGGTTCGCGAGACGTCGGTGGGAACGAAGAGCGCCTGTCCACCTGCCGCCTCGATGCGGCCCACCACGCTCCGGCCAGCCTCTTCGGAGATCTCCCCGACGACGACCCGAGCGCCCTCCCGGGCCAGGGCCAGGGCGATTGCCTCTCCGATCCCCGCCCCCGCGCCGGTGACCACCGCCGCCTTGTCCTGGAGTCGCATGAGCGCCTTCCTCTGGAAGCTGGAGGCCGACGACGGACCGCCAGCGGTCCCGTGCCCCACGAGTCTAATGCACGATCCCGCAGAGTGTCGGATACTAGGGGGTCATGGAGCTGCCTCGATATGCGTTCAAGGGCGACGTCGGCAGGAGCTTCCCCGAGCTGTCGGCAGCCCTCCTGCAGGAGTACGGGGACAAGATCCGCATCGCTCTCGGTCGGCTGAGCGAGGAGGAGGTCTGGTGGCGGCCGAACGAGGCCTGCAACAGCGCCGGCAACCTCGTGCTGCACATCTGCGGCAACCTCTCGCTCTGGCTGATTGCGGGCCTGGGGGGAGACGAGTACCAGCGGGATCGGGCCGGCGAGTTCGCGGCCAGGGGCTCGATGTCGAAGGCGGAGCTCCTGGCACACCTCGAGGACACGGTGGAGCGCGGCCGGAAGGTGCTCGCCGACGTCGACCTCGACAAGGAGCTGTCGCTTCAGGGCTACCAAGTGGACGGGCTGGCGGCGCTCTATCACACGATCGAGCACGCCAGCCAGCACATGGGGCAGATCCTCTTCATCGTGAAGCAGCTCGAGCCAGGCTTCGAGCTCTACCCACAGCACGCAAAAGAGTAGCCGGTTGCCTCATCCAGCCGCGGGGGCCACGGCCCGGGAGCCTCGACGGGCGGGCGGCTCCGCCAGGCCGGCCACGACGCTCACCTCGCCGCGGCGCCAGCGCACCCACGCCAGCATGAGGCCGATCCCGACGAGCATCGTGACCACGCCCAGGAGCCCGGCCTCGGGACCGAAGACACCACCGGTCCACAGATCAGGGCCCGTCTCCGCGGTGGCGAGGACGGTCGTCCGCATGCGGGTCACCCCGCTCACCGGGAAGCCGAAGACGCTCGCCTGGAAGAGGTTCCAGGTGATGTGCAGCCCGATGGGAAGGGCGAGCTGCCCGGTGAGCACATAGCCCAGGGCCAGCAAGGCCCCGGCAAGGCCGATGTTCACGGTACTGACCCAGGTGGTGTTGGGGTTGCCGAGATGCCCCAGCGCGAACAGTGCCGAAGAGATCACGATAGCCGCGATCAGCCCCCCGCGCGGTCCTCCCAGCCAGCGGAAAGCCAGTCCCTCGGCGAGGTTGCGGAGGAGGTAACCCCGGGCGATCAGCTCCTCGACGATCCCGACGCACACGAAGATGACGAGCGGCACGAGGATGGCCTGGCCAAAAGGCATGTCGGCCGCCGTCGTGCGCCAGCTGCCGGTCACGCTCAGCCATCCCAGCCGCCACTGCACGAGGAAGATGCCGGTCATCAGAGCCGCCCCGAGGACGAGCCCGAAGGCGAGATCCGCGAGCCAGGGCCGGCTCAACCCCAGGCCGAAATCGCGCAGTGGTCGGCGGTCGAGGAAGCGACCCACCAGCCACACCACAGAGACCGCCACGACCAAGCGTGAGAGGGCGATGACCAGGTAGTACGCAGGAGTTCCCGGCTCCGGGTAGATCCCGGCGGCGCGGAAGCCGACGCCAAGCCCGGTCATCAACGCGAGCAAGGACAGCACGCGCCAGAACGAGCGGACCCGCCGCTCGTCGCGATTCCAGAAGATCGAACCCAACCGGGCGAGCACGGTGGGCTTTCGTGCGGGAGCGGCCTCGGCGGCTTCGACGGGCCCCGGAGTCGGAACGGGAAGGTTGACGTCGCTCAGTGGGATCCTCCGGGGCTGCTAGAGCGAGATCCCTTGCTTCCAGGGGATGAAGTCGTTCTGGCCGAGGCCGACGGCCCGGGGCTGGACCTCGCCGCTGGCGACGCGGACGACCAGGTCCAGCAGCTCCTCGCCTGCCGTCTCGATCGTCTTCTCCCCCGTCATGATCGCTCCGGTGTCGAAATCGATGATGTCGGGCAGGCGCCGGGCCAGCGACGTGTTCGTCGAGACCTTGATCACAGGGGTGATGGGGTTGCCGGTGGGCGTGCCCATCCCCGTCGAGAAGAGCGTCACGTTGGCTCCGGCACCGCTCAACCCTGTAGTGGACTGCACGTCGCCCCCGGGAGTGCACAGGAGGTTGAGGCCTGGCCTTGTGGCGTACTCCGGATAGCCCAGGACCGCGGTCACTGGCGAGGTGCCCCCTTTCTTTGCCGCCCCGGCCGACTTCATGGCGTGGGTGATCAGCCCGTCCCGGATGTTTCCCGGCGAAGGATTCATCTCGAACCCGGCGTCGACGGCAGCGGCCCTCTCGGCGTATGTCCGCATCAGGCGCATGAAACGATCGGCCACGTCCGGGCTCACGCAACGGTCGACCAGCTCCTGCTCCACCCCGGCGAGCTCGGGGAACTCCGACAAGATGGCCTTCCCACCCAGCGCCACCACGAGGTCCGACACGCGTCCGAAGGTGGGGTTCGCGGAGATGCCCGAGAACCCGTCGGACCCCCCACACTCGACACCGATGGTGAGGCGGTCGAGGGATGCCGGGGCCCGCTCGAGGGCGTTGGCCTCCGACAGAGCCGCGAACGTCTCGTGGATGGCCTCCGTGAGCATGGCGTACACCGAGGCGCTCTGCTGCTGCTCGAAGACCAGAAGAGGCTTGTCGCAGTGGGGGCTGCGGTCTTTCAGCTCCTCCCGCAGCATCTCGACCTGGGCGCCCTGGCACCCGAGGCTGAGGATCGTCGCCCCCGCTACGTTCGGGTTGTGGATGTAGCCCGCGAAGAGGGCCGCGAGCGTGCGGGAGTCCTGGTGGGTCCCGCCGCAACCTCCCTCGTGGGTCAGGAACTCGATCCCGTCGACGTTGGTGAAGACCCGGTGAGGGGTCGCGTCCGGCTTGTCCGACGGAGGAGCGTGCTCCCTGAGCGCCGCGGCGTCTGCACCCTGCCGATGACGACCCACGAGCTCCGCCACCTGCTGTCGGTACACGTCGGGCTGGGCGTAGCCCAGCTCCTTCCGGAACGCATCCGCCAGCACGTTGACGTTGCGGTTCTCGCAGAACACGAGGGGAATGACCAGCCAGTGGTTCGCCGTGCCCACCTGCCCGTCGGAGCGGTGGTAGCCCATGAAGTGGCGCCCCCGCCAGGCCGAGACGTCCGGCGCCTGCCACGAGTACGTGCGGTCGGACGCGCCGTAGTCCTGGGTGGCCGGAACGACGTTCTCGGTCGTGACCGCCAGACCCCGGGCGATGGACCCCACCGCCCGCCCCACCAGCACGCCGTACATCACAACGGCGTCACCGTCCGCCAGGTCCCGGGTGACGATCTTGTGCTTGGCCTTGACACCCGTCCCGAGGGCGTACGTCTCGCCCTCGTGGATCACCTGCGAGCCGGGCGCCAGGTCAGAGAGCGCCACGAGCACATTGTCGTCGGGATGGACCTTCAGGACTTGCATGGGGAGAGCCGGCTCCAGAGTATCCCATCCCCCGCCGCGGGACGAGCCGAACGCCAAGGCCCCTCAGAAATACAGCGCCTGATCGAGCAGGAGCTGGACTGTGACCTGCTCGCTCGTTGCTTTCGAAACCGACGGCTCGACGAGCATGCGGTGTGGCGTGTTGTCCGCGTCCTCGAGGATCAATACGCTTTCGCGACCCAGTCGTTCCAGTCCCGTGACCCTCATCCGCAGGCCTTCTTCGCTGCCACTGTCGACCAGGCGCATATGTTGAGGTCGGACACCGAGACTGATCGGTCCTTCCCTCCTGGCGCAGTCTGGCGGCAGCCGGATGGAGAACTTCTCCAGATCCAGACGTTTCCCCTTGTGGTCATGGACCAACGTGCCCTCGAAGAAGTTCATCCGGGGCGAACCGATGAACCCGGCGACGAAGCGGGTTTTCGGCATGTTGTAGATGTCATCGGGCGTGCCCACCTGTTCGACCTTGCCCTCGTTCATCACCACGATCATATCGCCCATGGTCATCGCCTCGACCTGGTCGTGGGTCACGTACAGCGTCGTGGTCCCGAGTCTCTTCTGCAATGCCACGAGCTCGGAGCGGAGACTCTGGCGCAACGCCGCGTCGAGCGCGGCCAGCGGCTCGTCCATCAGGAACGCTGCCGGCTCGCGCACGATCGCCTTGGCCATGGCGACCCGCTGGCGTTCCCCTCCGGACATGGCGCTGGGTTTCTTCTCGAGTATCGATTCGATATCGAGGATGTCGACGACGTGAGACATGCGACGAGCCACCTCCCCGGGACCGACAATCGCTTTCTTCAGACTCATCAGGATGTTCTGCCGCGCGCTGAGGTGCGGATAGAGAAGAGAGGACTGGAAGACCATCGCGATGTTGCGCTGGTGGGGTGGCAAGGTGGTGACATCCTGGCCGCCGATCTTGATGCTTCCGGAGCTGACCTCCTCCAGGCCCGCCACGCAGTTCAGCGTCGTGGACTTGCCGCAACCCGAGGGTCCGAGCAGTGCCCAGAACGCGCCGTCGGGGATGGTGAGCGACATCGACCTGATGGCCTCGACGTCACCGTATCTCTTGCTCAGGTTGGTGATCTCGATGCCGGACATGGAGCTCCCTCGTCGGACGGTCAGCCTATCGGATCGCCGAGGTTCATTTCGGCGATATGTCGTTGTAGGAAGAAGACGATCAACGCGGCCGGCGCCATGGTGAGCCAGATCGCCGCCGCCATGTGCCCCGGTTGCGGCTGCTGAAAGAGGAACCCCGAGACGGCCGCGGGCAGCGTCGTCGCATCGGTGCCGTTGACCAGGATGGTCGCAAACACGAATTCGTTCCAGGAGAACAGGAACGCCACGACGCCGGCCACGCTGATGCCACTGGCGGACATCGGCACGATGACTCGGATGAGGGTCTCCAGACGGCCGAAGCCGTCCATCTGCGCCAGTTTCTCGATCTCCGGCAGATTGCGGAAGTAGCCGATCAGCATCCAGGTGACGAACGGAATGGTGATGGTCAGCGTCACCAGTATCAGTCCCGCGTGGGTCCCGGTTAAGCCGACCTTGGTGAACAGGATATAGAAAGGGATCAGCGTGGACACCGGGGGGACCGCGACCGCGAGCAGTATCGCCATCAGTAGCGGTGTCTTGAAACGGAATTCCAGCCGCGCAAAGGTGTAGGCAAGCGGCACGACCACGAGAAGCGTGAGCAGAGTCGTGAGGCCCGAAACGATCAGGCTGTTCTTCAGGGCGAACAGTACTTGCCCTGCCTGCCCCGAAGCCGTCTGCACCGTTCCATCGGCAAAGTGGTAGTCGAGGCCGACGATGTTGAAGAAGTTAGCCAGGCTGGGATCCGGCGGCAGAACCAGCGGCGGGAAGCTGAAGATGTCGACGACACGCATGAATGCGAGCCGCAGAAGCCAGTACACCGGCAACAGGGTCCAGATCAGCGCGATCAAGATGGCCAAAGACTTGTAAACCCGTTTCGGCATCAGCGCATCTCCTCCCTGCGGCCCCAGAGGAAATACAGCGCGAGGGTGGAACCGACGATCAAGATCAGGAGGAGGAACGACATGGCCGATCCGTAGCCCAGCAGCAACTGCTTGAAGCTGACGTCGTAGAGCAGAAAGGGTGTCACCGTCGAGACGTCACCCGGACCACCACGGGCCAGGATGTAGACCAGGTCGAACTGCTTGAGTGTCAGAACCGTGGCAATCGCTGTGAAGACGAACAGGGTAAAGCGCAGCGGCGGCAGCGTCACGTGCAGGAATTTCTCGATCACGTTCAGGCGGTCGATGTCGGCCAGATGATAGAGCCGCTGCGGGATCGTGTTCAGGTTCGCCAGCAGGAAGAATGCCACGAGTGGCGCCATGTTCCAGGCGTTGGCCAACGCCAGGATCTCGATCACGAATCGGCTGCTGATGAAGCCGACCGCCCGCTCGAAGCCCAGCGCGTGCGCGATCGCGGTGGCGAGACCGCTCTGACCCCTGGCCAGGTAGAACCACATCACACCGGTTCCGTAGAGCGAGACCGCCCAGGGCAGGATGATGAGGGTTCGAATCAGCCCTCGACAGCACATCTTCATGTTCATCACGAGCGCCAGGGCCAGACCAGTCGATACCGTGAGGATCACGGACTCGACCGTGAAGCGAACCGACACCCAGATCGAATGCCAGAATTCTCCGCTGGAGACGACCTGAGCAAAGTTGGTCAGGCCGACATATTCGGCGCGCATCTTTCCGAAGATGAACTGGGCGTCGTGCACGCTCAGCCAGAGGGCGTAGACCATCGGGTAGCCCATCACGAGGAGCAGGAACAGCAGCACGGGCAGCGAAAGCAGCAGCGCAAACTGGAGGTTGGAGAGGTTGTCGGTGTATCGCTGCACGTGGCGGGTCGTTGGCTCCGCAGCCGGCGCACCCACGCCGGCTGCCTCTACTGAATACCGTACTTTTCGTTCAGCCGCCCGATCTCCCTTGAGAGACCATCGACGACATCGGCGACAGGTTGATCCTTCAACAGGAAGTTGCCCAGGACCTTGCGCAGGTAGGAGTTGAGCTCTTCCGACCAGACCACCTTCCAGACGCCATTGGGATGGGGCGTACGGGCATAGAGCGCCAGCAGGCTGTCGACCATTGCCTCGGAACCGAGAAAGCCCTTCATCGCGGCCCTGGACGCGTCACTCTCCATCACCGGCTTGTAGGCCGAGAACAACATCGAGCTTTGCATCCAGCGGTTGGCCACCGCAATCTTGCCGGACTCGTTCTTGTATCCGTACCAGCTCACGAACCTCTTCACATCCCTATCCAATCCGACATCGCGCTCCTGCGAGGTGGTCAGGTACATCGCGCTGTCGAGCAGCCCCCAACTCGCACCCTGGTACGGGACCAGGTCGACGTGCCCGGCCACCAAAGAGCGTTGGGGGTTGTTGAACTCGGCGAGGTTGTAGGAGGCCTGGGAAGAGTACAGGTATCGACCGGAGGAGAATCCCTCGACCAACGACGACTCGGTATAGGAGAGGACCTCCTCGTCGATCGCGCCGGACTTCCACAGCCTCTTCCAGTCGCGCAGGGTCTCTCCGGCGGGACCAGCAACGGTCAGCATGGGCGCGTGAGTGTCGGGGTCGGCAATCGCACCACCACGGTTCAGGACCTCCCAGACGAACGCCCAGGAGATGCCGTAGTACTCGTTGAACCAGTGTGGCAGGTACACGTCTCTCACGCCCCTCCTGGTGAGCTGGTCGATCTGGTCGTAGAACTCGTCCCAGTTCCCGGGGTAGTCCTTCGCGCTCAATCCCAGAGCGTGCAAGCGTTTCGTGTACACCGTCGTCAGGCCGCGGATCGTAAGGAAATAGGACAGGCCGAGGAGCTTGCCTTTGTGTGTCCAGGCTTCGCGGACATTGGGGTACATGTCGGCCTTGGCCTGATCCGCGGCGGGCAGCTCATCGGCCGGAAGAATCCAACCCGCTTCCATGAACCGCACTGCGGTGGAAGGGTTCGCGTAGATCATGTCGAGACGATCGCCCGCGATCAAGGATATCTCCATGAGGGACGGGTAGTCGCCGGTCACCGTCTGGTAATCGACGTTCCCGTTGTGGCGGCTGTTGTAGCGGTCGGTGTTGCCCTGGACGATGTCGGGTTTGTATTGCCAGCCTCGGAAGTAGACCTTTTCGCCGCTACTCGCGCCCAGGTCGCTGGCTTGCGCGGGGCCCACCAGGGCTCCCAGGGCGGTCGCCCCGGCGAGAAGGACCCTGCTGCTCATCGTCATGCTCCGACCTCAGTGACCCAGGAGACGGCCGATTGCTTCGGGCCCGGGGTTCGCCGAAACAGGTGGCCCGATCGTGCAAGACGCTATCATGAACACTCATTCGGGATACGCCGTTCAACCGTGATCGAACAAAGGGGTCTCCATGAGTTGGCTGCAGGACGTTTTTGGTGTGCCGAGGCCGGTGATCGGGATGTGTCACCTGAGCGCATTGCCGGGCGATCCGGACTTCGACGCCTCCGGCGGCATGAAGGCCATTGTGGGTCGCGCCGCCCGTGATCTCCAGGCCCTCCAGAAGGGAGGTGCGGATGCGGTCATGTTCTCCAACGAGTTCAGCCTTCCCTACCTCACGAAGACCGAGCCGATCACGGCCACGGCCATGGCTCGTGTCGTCGGAGAGCTGAAGGACCGGATCGCCGTTCCATTCGGGGTGAACGTTCTCTGGGACCCGGTGGCCAGTGTCGACCTCGCGGCCGCAACCGATGCCAGCTTCGTTCGTGAGATCTTCACCGGAGTCTATGCCAGCGACTACGGCCTCTGGAACACGTCATGTGGTGAGTCGGCCCGGCATCGCCAACGTGTGGGGGCGAGCGGCGTCCGCCTGCTCTTCAACGTGGTTCCCGAGTCCGCCGTCTACCTGGGAGGCCGCGCCCTGGAAGACATCGTGCGCTCGACGGTCTTCAACGCTCGCCCCGACGGCCTCTGTGTGTCGGGCCTGACCGCCGGCGCGCAAACAGATCTGGCGGATCTGCAGCGGGTCAAGACAGCCGCCGGCACGACGCCGGTGTTCGTCAACACCGGCGTCAAGCCCGACAACGTCGCCGAGCAGCTCGCCGTGGCCGATGGAGCAGTGGTCGGCACCTTCTTCAAGCGCGACGGCATCTTTGAGAACGAGGTCGACGCCGAGCGCGTCGCGTTGCTGATGAGCAAGGTCCAGGCACTCCGCACCGAGCTGGCGTAGGCAATCCGAGGCGGGCGAGGAGTCTCCTGTGTTCGTTGGTGTCGACATCGGAACCTACGAAGCGAAGGGCGTCGTTCTGAACGATGCCGGCCGCGTGCTGGCGTCGGCTCGGCGGCGTCACGACCTCTCCGTGCCCGAGCCCGGCTTCGCCGAGCACGACGCCGAAAGCGTGTGGTGGACTGGTTTCGTCACCGTCGTCCGCGAGCTGCTCTCCTCCAGTGCGGTCGTTCCCCGGGCGGTCGAAGGCGTCGGTTGTAGCGGCATCGGTCCCTGTGTCCTCCCACTCGATGCCCATCGGCGACCGCTTCGACCGGCGATACTGTATGGGGTCGACACTAGGGCCAGTCGTCAATGTGAGTCTCTGACTGAGAGCCTCGGGCAGGAGGCGATCCTTTGTCGAACCGGCGCGGCTCTGACGTCTCAGGCCGCTGGCCCGAAAGTCGCCTGGTTGCGGGACCAGGAACCCGAGGTCTACGACCAGACCGACCTCTTCGTGACCTGCCAGGGATATCTCGTTGGTCGCCTGACCGGCCGCTGGACCATGGACCATTCGACCGCCGCATACTACGGCCCGTGCTACTCGCTGGTCGACTCCGATTGGGACGCCGAGTGGAGCGATGCGGCAGGCGCCAAAGGGCGTCTCCCGGAGCTCCATTGGAGTACTGACGTAGTCGGGGCCGTGACGACCGAGGCTGGCGCGGCCACGGGACTCGCCGTCGGCACTCCGGTCATTGCCGGTGCGCCCGACGCCCCGGCCGAGGCCATCGCCGCGGGCGTCACCCGGCCGGGCGATCTGATGATCATGTACGGGTCGAGCATGTTCATGATCGCAGTGCTCGACGAGCTCGTCGTGGACCCGCGAATGTGGGCGGCGCCCTTCGTGTTCGATGGAAGCTACGTCATGGCCGGTGGGACCTCGACCGCTGGCACGGCGACGCGTTGGTGGCTCGACATCATCGGGCGCTCGTGTGCGGGCGACGACGATCTCGCGTTTGATGATCTTGTCGATGAGGCTGCCGCCATCGAGCCGGGCTCAGATGGGCTTGTCGTGCTTCCCCACTTCAGCGGAGAGCGGACTCCATTGAACGACGCCGCGGCGCGAGCGGTCATCAGCGGTCTCGACCTCACCCACACACGGGGGCATCTCTTCCGTGCGTTGCTCGAGGGCATAGCGACCGGCGTTCGGTGGAACATCGACGTGCTGCAAGAGATCGGTGCGGCGCCTGGTCGTGTTCGCGCGGTCGGGGGTGGCACACTGAACCGCGTGTGGACTCAGGCCATCTCGGACAGCCTTGGGTTTCCCCAGGAGATCGTCAGGTCCACTGCGGCTCATGGTTCAGCACTGTTGGCTGCAGTGGGGGTGGGGAGACTCGACCGGGGCGCCCTTGGAGGGCTGGCGGAAGTGGCCGCCGTCGTCCAGCCACGAGCGGAGTATCGCGAGACCTACGACAGACTGGCAAGATCGGCCCGAAAGCTGTACGAAGCCGTGCAGAGCACGATGGAAGGACACTAGGTGATCGACGATTCGAGCGGCTGGGAACGGGTCGCGAAGGTCCTTGTCGAATACTCTGCAAAAGTACAGCCGGGCGAGAGGGTCATGATCGTCATGACCGAGCTCCATGCCTATCCGCTCACGCTGGCCGTGTATCGTGAATGCCTGCGTGCCGGAGCATTTCCACAGGTTCAGCTCTTGAGCGCGGCGATGAAGGACGCCATGATGCGTCTCGGCGATGCTGAACAGGTCGCGTGGGTGCCCGAGATCGAAGCCCACGGAATGGGCTGGGCCGACGTCTATTTCGGTCTTCGCGGGGCCTCGAATCTGTTCGAGCACGTGGGTGTGCCCGCGGAGGCCCTCGCCGCGCACCAGAAGGCGATGGGTACGATCTCGTCGCTCCGCTGGGAGCAAACGCGCTGGTGCCTCGTGCGCGTCCCCGACGAGACCATGGCAGTCGCCGCTCGCACCTCGGCCGCCGCGCTCAAGAAGATGTTCATGGACGCGTGCGCCCTCGATTGGATCACGAAGGGCAGGGAGTGGCAGACGACGGCCGAGAGGCTCACCGCGGCGAGCGACATCAAGCTCGTCGATGACGGCACGAACCTGTCGTTCAGTACACGCGGTCGACGCTGGGTGGTGTTCGCGGGCGAGAAGAACCTCCCCGATGGTGAGATCGCCACGGCTCCCGTCGTCGAGAGCCTGAACGGGCAGATCTCATTCAATCTCCCTGGAGTCCTGGGGGGCCGCATCGTTGAGGGGATACGCCTCGGCTGGAAGGACGGCGAGCTCATCGAGGCCACGTCCTCCACGAACCAGGACTTCCTCCGGTCGGTCCTGGACACCGACGGCGGGTCGTCTGTGCTGGGAGAGTTCGGTATCGGCGTGAACCCAAAGATCGACCGCTTCAGCTATGACATCCTGTACGACGAGAAGATGACCGGCACCGTCCACGCTGCGCTCGGGCGTGCCTACCCCGAGTGTGGCGGCACAAACGCGTCGAGCATCCACTGGGACATCGTCCACGACATGCGCCATGGCGGAAGGCTCTACGCCGACGGTCGCGAGGTTGTGCTTCCCACGTAAGACCCCAGCGGCCCGCCCCGGTGCACCCGAGGTCGCAGTGAGACGGAGAACGCTATGCCCAACGAATACCTGGAGAGACTCGACCTCGGCGGCCGCCTGGCGTTGGTGACCGGCGCTGGCCGTGGAATCGGAGCTGCCTGCGCGGACGCGCTGGCAGCGACGGGCGCCACGGTCTATTGCAGCGACATCGACCTCGGCCGGGCCAAGAGCACCGCTGCGTCCCTGGAGCACCATGGCAACGGCGCTCACGCCGTTGCCATGGATGTCACCGACAGCGCCGCACTGGAGGCAGCGGCCCGGTCTCTTCCCACAATGGACATCCTCGTCTGCAACGCCGGGATCGTCGCCAACGCGCCGGCGGTGGACGTCGACAAAGAGGAGTGGTTGCGGGTGCTGGACGTGAATCTGAACGGCGTCTTCTGGACGTGCCAGGCGTTCGGACGCGCCATGTTGGAAGCTGGCCGAGGGAGCATCGTCAACATCGGCTCCATATCCGGGTGCATCGTCACCGTACCTCAGCACCAGGTTCACTACGACGTGTCCAAGGCTGCCGTGCACCACTTGACCAGGAACCTCGCCGTGGAATGGGCTTCGTCCGGCGTCCGCGTGAACGCCGTTGCCCCCACCTACATCAAGACGCCGCTGGTCGAGTCCGTCGCGAAAGACGAGGAGAGGATCGAGCTCTGGACCAGCAAGATCCCACTGGGCCGCATGGGCACCCCCAGCGAGGTGGCCTCGATCGTGCAATTCCTGGCATCCGATGCGTCGAGTCTCATGACCGGTGCCATAGTCGTTGCCGACGGCGGCTACACCTGCCAGTGAGACTCGGGAGCGGAGACTTCAGTACTTCTCCGGCACGAAGGCCTGGTCGCCCAACGGCGGACGCACGTAGCCCTTGTCCTTCTGCCGAGCCGGAAGCTCGATCGGCTCGGGGGTCAGGTCTTCGTGGGGGATCAGGCTCAGCAGGTGCGAAATGCAGTTGAGCCGGGCTCGCCTCTTGTCGTCGGAGTTGACGACGTACCACGGAGCCTGCTTGATGTCGGTGGAGGCGAACATGTCGTCCTTCGCCTTCGAGTACTCGACCCAGCGCGCCCGGGACTGGAGGTCCATGGGGCTGAGCTTCCACCGCTTCGTGCGGTCGTCGATCCGGGACTGGAACCGGCGCTCCTGCTCCTCGTTGCTGACCGAGAACCAGTACTTGATCACGATGATCCCCGAGCGCACCAGCATCCGCTCGAACTCCGGACAGGATCGGAGGAACTCTCGGTACTCCTCCTCGGTGCAAAAGCCCATGACCCGCTCGACCCCGGCCCGGTTGTACCAGCTGCGGTCGAAGAGGACCATTTCGCCGGCGGCCGGAAGATGGGGCGCGTAACGCTGGAAGTACCACTGGGCCTTCTCGCGCTCGGTGGGGGTCCCGAGGGCGACGACGCGGCAGACGCGAGGGTTGAGGGTTTCGGTGATCCTCTTGAGCGTTCCGCCCTTCCCCGCGGCGTCACGGCCCTCGAAGATCACGACCACCTTCAGCCCTCGGGCCTTGATCCACTCCTGGAGCTTGATCAGCTCGACGTGCAGCCGGGCGAGCTCTTTCTCGTAGACCGCCTTCTTGATCGCCGAGGCACACACCTTCCCCGACTTGGCAACCCTGTCGCGGAGACTCGAGGCAACGCGGCTCTCGGGCTTCTTGTTCTTCTTCTTGGCCATCGGCGACTCCTGGCGAAGTCCATCCAGGCTACATCCCCGCGACCCTTGGGATGAAGCCGTACCTGCGGCGTTGGGCTCACGAGCCAGCCAGGCCGAACCGACGCTTGAGCTCGGCCGCAAGGCCGTCGATCTCCCGCGTCTCAGCCTCAAGCTGGCGGGCTTCACCGCTCAGCGACAGCAGCCCCTCAAGGCCTCCGGACGCGACCCCGCGCTGGAGCTTCTCGAGCAGCGCCAGGGCCTCACGCAGCACCCCGACTGTGCGGCGATGGTGCTCCTGACACGGAAGGGGCACGGTCATGGACTCGATCTGCCGCTGGGCGGTGCGATGGGTGTCGAGCAATTGGTCGAATCCGCTGGTGTCGCCCTGCACTCCCTGGCCCACCAGCGTCATGGCGAGCTCCTGGGGGTTGCTCCAGTACTTCGCCTGCTGCTCGTGGGCCTCGATCTCCGCAAAATAGGCCGCGACTGCAGCCGCCTGAGGGTCGGGCGCCGTCGATGACGCCACCGGGTCGCTCCATCCCGGATGCTGCGGGTTGGTGTCAGACGGGCGCTGCTCCGGCGGCCAGGAGGCCAGCGGCTGACTGGCGGCCGGAGGATCGTTCGGTGGCGGCAATGGGACGGGGGGGCGGAACGACGCCAACCGGGGGTGCCGAGGGCCCGCCACCGGTCGAGAGCGCCGCGGGTGAGTCGACTCTCGCCGCGTCGGTTGCGCGCCGGCCCGACTCTCTTCCAATGAGATAGGTGACCAGGAGCAGCACGACGAGGACGCCCGCTGCGATCGGAGCCAGCCACGCCCTCGGGATCTCGACCGTGTCACGGACCGGCGCCGGCCGCGGCGGACGTGCCGGCCAGGATGTCGGTTGCGGTGCCAGGCGTTCTGGGCGTGGGGGTTCCATCGAGCAGCGTCTCACCGACGCATCGCCGTGGCAGCTGAGCGATGGCCAGCCCGAGTGTACCTCAGCCCAACCGGCAGACCACGGGCTAGGCCAGCGCTTTTTTCAGGAGCGCCTTTTGACTCTGCGCGAGGTCCATCTCCAGAGCCAGATCGCGGGCCCGCGGCGACATCTTTCGCCAGGTCTTTCTGAGAATTCCCAGCACCTTCTTCTCAGCGTGCTTCAGCGAGAAGTCGTCCAGATAGCTCTCGAGGAACACGAGGCACGCCGTGTCCTCGACGGCCTGGCTCTGCGGGTCGTCCTGGATCCGACGCTTCATGACCAGGCTCTGGACGCGGTCGATGGTCTCCGGATCGTAGCCCACCTCCTCCAGGACGCGGCCCGCCTCCGTCGCATGCATCTGCTGGCAGTCGCGTCTCCACCGCAGGTAGCCGTGTCGTCCCTCCGGATAGGAGTCCCGTGGGATGGTGAAGCGACGCAGATGCTGGGCGCGCACCGCGAGACGCAGCGCCTCTGGAGCGGTTGGCTCCAGCCGCTCTAGCCACGCCGTCATCCGAAGCGAGTAGGCCACCTCTTTGGGCAGCTCGTGTCCATGGTAAACCTCTCGGGACGGGTCCTCGTGGTTCGCAGCGTCGATGGCCTCGATCCCCCGCGCATATCGATCGGATGTCATTCTCTTTGGGTTCCGCGATACCAACCTCTCCGACCTGGACAGGACCTCGTCAATGGAGGTGCGCCTGAGGATTGGGCGCGGGAAGACCTGCAAAGGCGGGATGCGTGTCCGCGCCGCCGGTAAGGACCATCGCGAAGAGGAAGGGGGCGAAGCTCGTCCCCCTCCTCCCGTTGACGGCCACGATGGGTGTGCCGTCGGGGTCGTAGCGGGACGCGGCCTCGACGTCCTCGCTCAGCTTGCGGGCGGTGTCGGCGCTCGCGACGCAGGTCTCGAGGTCCGGCCGACTCACGTAGGACGAGGCAAGGGCGTAGAGCTTCTCGGGCGTGAGGTCGGCCTGGTTTTCGAAGAGCTCCGTCACGAACTCGTTCTCGCTCTCGTGCCCCTCCAGGCAGATCTGCGCCCGGGCGGCCAGGCAGCGGACCGGGGAGCCCTTCCGCTGAACGTAGGGGTTGCACTCGCCGTCGAGAGGAAACTGCCGCGCGTCCACCGAGAAGCTGCCCAGGGGAACGCGCTGGCGGAGCATGGTCAGCGTACGATGCAGCTCGGCACAGTGCCCGCAGAGCACGTCCGTCCATTCGGTGATCCGGACCGGGGCGCCCTCGGGACCGTCGAGGCGGCGTTCCGGAGGTGGGGCGACGGCGCGGCTCTGACGATAGAGAAGGAGCGAGTCGGCGAGCGTCTGCTTCTGCGCCGGAGAGAGAGACGAGACGAGCTCCGCGAGCCTCTGATCGTGTTCGGCGTCCCCGGTACCCGGATCGCTCGCGAAGCTCTGGCCGACCGCGGCGACCGCCTCGCGTCCCGCTTCGCCCGGCGCCCGCGGCGTGCTCCGTCCCGGATAGAGCAGCAGAAGGAACGCTACGACGGCGGCGGTCGCGGCGAAGGCCGCGCCCCGCGTCGCCTCGGGGAGCCCCGCCCCGGGCCACCCGAAGAGTGCGATCCCCGCGTAGCCGCCCACCACGAGGTACGTGCCCGCGCAGCCCAGGCAGAAGGCGCCCGCGGCCGCGCTCACCGCCACGAGCACGAACACCGAGACGAGCCCGGCGGCGGCGGTGAGACGGATCGAGGAGACGAGAGCCGGCTCCGGCTGCGCCTCGGCCGTGCGCAGCAGCGCGACGAGCGGCAACAAGAAGGCCACGATCCCCCACGCCAGCCCCCAGCCCGCCACCGGCACGCCGGTCACGCGATGAACCGCCGACGCGAAGGGTGAGTCCCAGATCGCCAGGCAGGACGCCGCGTCTCCGAGTGCGCAGACTGGCGCTCCGCTCAGGCGCGAGGCGACGAGCTCACCCCAGAGGAAGAGTGCCCAGAGCGCGGCGATCGTCCCCAGGGCGGCGAGGACGGCCAGCGAGACCGGGCTCGGCGCGAACCGCGTCACAACGGCAGGCGGCGTCGGCAAAACCCGGTTATCGACGGGGCGTTTCTTCGACACTCAGTTCCCTCTCCTGAGGACGAGCGCGAGATCCCTCGTCCCCAGTGGGACGGAGTCTGCGACGGCCCTCGGGTCGGTCGGCGGTCGCGTGGAGGGATCGCCGTCGGAGTCCAGGCGCGCATCGACCCGGACCTCTTCGGGGAGAGACTCGCCGGTCATGGAGTCGCTCTGGCCGATCTCGAAGCGCAGTGGGAACGACGTTGGGACGATCCTCTGAACCGCCAGCGGCGGCCCGGCTTCGACCCCGGCTTCACGCACGATGAGGAAAAGCACACCGCTGGGGAGCTGGCCCCGCAGCGCCGGGTCCAGATCCAGGCTCCCGCCCACCGTGTTCGGTGAGCCCTGACTCGTCGTCCGCCCCGTCAGACGACTGGTGCCTTCGTCCCCCCCGCCCGGCACGGGCACAGCAGCATGCGGGTTCTCCTCGAGAGGGGCATCTCCTCCGGCGCGAGCCGCCGCCAGCCGCGTCTCGAGTTGCGCGAGGGCCCCGGCCTGCTGGGGGAAACGCCTCTTCGCCTCGGCCATGGTTCGCGCGGCGTCTTCGGGCCGACCGAGCTGCGTCAGCACGACGCTCAGGGGGGCGTAGGCGTCGATCGCATCGGGATCGGACGCGATCACCTTTTCGAGCATCTGGAGGGCGACATCGGGCTGGCCCATGGCGAGCCGGACGAGCGCCTGGTAGCTCAAGGCACGCGGATGGTCCGGCGAGCGCTCGAGAACGTACTGAGTCTCGCTCCAGACTCCCATCATGTCCTGCCGGACCAGGAGACCCCGCGCGAGGGCCAGGCGGGCGTCGAGGTCCTCCGGATCCTCCTGCAACCGCGCCAGGATCCGCGCCTCCTCCGGGTCCGTGGGAGCGGGCGACGACATGCTCGGAAGCTCCCCGGTCACCGAGCCGCCCGGCTCGCGCGGGCGCGCCGCCTGTGTGACGAAGAAGACGAGCCCGCCGAGAGCAACCATCGTCCCGGTGCCCCAGAGGAAGCCGCGGAGGGCGGGTCGCGTGGCCGGTGGGTCCACCTGCGCCGCGCTCGGTGTCGGAACGCTGGCGTCGGCCACCTCTTCGTCTTCGTCGGAGAGGCGGTCGAGCTCCTGCAGGACACGGGCGGTGTCGAGCTCCAGGACGTAGCGCTCCCGGGCCAGCTGCTCGGGGCTGCGCTTCGCCGCGGCGTCGTCGAGCTCGACGAGCTGGCGCAGGAGCACGTCACGCTTCCCCCCGAGGTCGCGCCGCACGAGCGGAAGCTCTGGCGCCGGGGCTGCGGGCCCTGAGGCTCGCATCCTCCAGACGTAGACGGCCCCGAAGCCGAGGCCCACCGCCAGCGCCACGAGGGCCGGAAGCCAGTCGACGCCGCCCGGCTCCATCAGGCGTTCTGGCCCGGCGGTGTCCCGCCCGGCCAGCCGTAGGCCAGCTCGCGCACGCGACGGACGTAGGGCGCGAGCTCCGGGTCGTCGGGCAGGGTGTCGCGGGCCGGCAGGTTGGACGCTGCACTCTCGGCCGAAACCGGGGCGGCGGAGCCCTGTGCGCGCAGCACCCGCATCACGACGACGCCTCCGAGGAGCAGCCCAGCCACCGGCGCGAGCCAGACCAACCAGTTCACACCCCTGAGCTGCGGCTCGAGCCGGACGAACTCACCGTAGGAGAGCTCGAAGTAGGAGAGGATCTGGTCCTGGGTGTAGCCGCGAGCCAGCATCTCGCGCACCTGGAGCTTCATGTTGACGGCCATCGTGGCTGGAGAGTCCGCCACCGAGAGGCCCTGGCAGACCGGGCATCGGAGGAGCGCCGCCACCTCCTCGGCCCTCGTGTCGAGGGCGGCGGCGGCCGGGGGCGTCGCACCCGGGGGCCCGACGAGCTGCTCGGGCTCGAGGAGTGGGTCGACGGCGACGGTTTCGGTGATTACGGGCTCCTGGGCGCGGAGCGCCGCCGAGCCGGGCAGACCAAGGGCGAGCAGCACGAGGAGCGTCAGCCGGGTGCGGGCCGTCAAGGTGCGCTTCCCCGGGCCTCTCGAAGCCGCGCCATGAGGGTCTGGCTGTCCAGGGGCCCGATGTGCTTGGCCACGATCGTCCCCCGGGGGTCGATGAAGTAGGTCTCGGGCACGCCGATGATGCCGTAAGCGATGGCGGTCTTGCTCTGCGGATCCACGAGGGAGGGGTAGGAGCTGCCGCGCCGGCGCAACCAACTGCGGGCGGTCTCCTCCTCGTCCTGGTAGACGACCCCGAGGAACTGGACCTCCTCGCCGAGCTGCCGCGCGGCGGACAGAAGGAGCGGGTGCTCCTGAACGCAAGGCACGCACCAGGTGGCCCAGAAGTTGAGCACCACAGGACGGCCCTGCAGCTGGGCGAGGCTCACCGGCTCGCCGCCGCCCACCGGGGCGAGGGTGAAGGGCGGTGCGGCCCGGCCGACGAGGGGCGAAGGGATCGCGTGGGGGTCGCGCCCCAGGTTCAGCACGAGGAGCGCAATCAGCGGGAGGACCACCGCGAGCCCGACGACGAGCACTTTCCTGTTCAATGCGACTCCGAAGGCACGCGGTCGGACGGGCGCGCCACCGCCTTCTCGTTCACGAGCGTCTTGCGGCGTGGCAGCGGCAGGACGGCCAGGAGCCCGCCTATGGCCATGACCCCGGTAGCGAACCAGATCCAGCCCACGAGCGGATTGACGTACACGTGCAGGCCGACCCGCCCCCCGGCGGCGTCCAGGTTCATCACCGAGAGATAGAGGTCCTCGAAGAGGAACGAGCGCACCGCGGGGCTGCCGATGGGCTCGCGCTGGGAGTCGTAGTGGTTCATGCGCGGTGAGAGCACGCCCAGGTCCCGGCCCTCGCGGGTCACCGCGACGCGGGCGGCCAGAGAGATGCGGTGCGGCTCGCGCAACTCGTCGATGCGGAGAAAGGTGAGCGTGTAGCGTCCCACGGTCGCCTCATCTCCCTCGTCGAGCACCAGCTCCTGCGACGTTCCCATCGTGGAGCTCACCGCGATGGCGACAATCACGAGGACGACGCCGAGGTGCACCACGTATCCCCCGAAGCGGCGCCGCCCCTGCTTCAGCCCACCGGCCACGAGGGCCGCGACCAGGCCCTCGCCACTTGCGCGGCGCTGCCGGACGGGCAGCCACATCTCGCGCATGGTGACCTGCAGGGTGTAGCCGGCAAAGACGAAAGCGAGGAGGGTCCAGGGGTTGCGAGCGCCCACCACGAAGCCGAGGAGAGCTCCCACCCCGGCCCCCGCGAGCGGCGGCAGGAGGGCCCGCCGCAGCTGCCCGCCCGTCGCGCCTCCCCAGGGCAGGGCCGGTCCCACGCCCATGAGAAACAGGAGCGCCACTCCGAGAGGCACCGCCATGCGGTCGAAGTAAGGCCGCCCCACGCTCATCTGCGTGCCCTGCACCGCCTCGACGACGAGCGGAAAGACGGTGCCGATGAGAACGGTGAAGGTGAACAGCACGAGCAGAAGGTTGTTGACGAGGAACATGCCGTCCCGGCTTCTCGCCCCCTCCAGCCGCCCTTCGGGTGCGAGCTTGTCGACTCGCGCCGCCAGTAGCAGCACCGACCACAGTGTGGCCGCCGCGAGGAAAGCCAGGATGGTGGGACCGATCGCGCTCTGGGTGAACGAGTGAACGGAGTTGAAGACACCGGAGCGGGTCATGAAGGTGCCGAGGACGGTGAGCAGGAAGGTCGCGAGGACGAGGGTGGCCGTCCAGCCCTTCAGGATGCCCTTGCGCTCGGTGAGGATCGCGGAGTGGATGGCGGCGGTGGCCGTGAGCCAGGGGAGGAAGCTCGCGTTCTCGACCGGGTCCCAGGCCCAATAGCCTCCCCAGCCCAGAACCTCGTAGGCCCACCAGCCCCCGAGGACGATGGCCACAGTCAGGAAGATCCAGGGCACCATCAGCCACGTCCGCAGAGGCCTCAGAAAATCGTGGCCCAGCCGGCCGCGCAGCAGGGCGGCCGAGGCGAGGCCGAAGGGGATCGTCATCCCCACGTAACCGAGGTAGAGGAAGGGCGGGTGGATCACCATCAGGAGATGGTTCTGCAGGAGAGGGTTCGGGCCGGACCCGTCCACGGGCGGGTTCGGCACCGAGAGGAAAGGCTGGGCGGGTCCCGCGAGCAGGAAGCTGAAGAAGGCCCCGCACGCCAACCAGGTTCCGATGGCGAAGGGCATGTACTCGGCGTGGCGGTCGCGGTTGAGCCAGGTGGCGGCGGCCACGTAGCCGCCGAGGACGAGGCCCCAGAAGAGGATGGAGCCCTCGAGAGAGGACCACAGGCTCGTCACCGCCACCCAGTCGGGGACCTGCCGCGAGCCCACCTGCGCCACGTAGCCCACGGAGAAGTCGCGGGCGAGGAGCGCCCACACCATGAGAAGGTTCGCCGCGACCATCGCTGCGGCGAAGACGTAGGCGAGGCGGCGCGTGAGGACCGCCCCGGCGGCCGAGCCCCGGAAGCCGGCGGCGAAGCCAACGAAGGCCCCCGTCGACGAGGCGAGCAGGGCGAGCAGGATGAGGCCGCGACCGAGGAGGGCGATCATGTTCGGCTACTGGCTCTCGGCCGGCGCGTCGCCGTCATCACCAAGGCCCTCGGTGGACTTCATGAGCCGCTCGACGTCGGCGTGCCCGGGGTCCTCGGGGGCGCTGTACTCGTTGCCGTGGGAGACCATGAGGCGGTTGCACTCGAAGTGGCCGGCGGAGGTCATCGTCCCCTCGACGACGACGCCGATCCCTTCACGGAACATCTGCGGAGGCACTCCACTGGACTTGACGTGGATCGTCTCCTGGAAGTCGGTGACGTCGAACTCGACTCCGGAGGCGCCGTCGCCGAACACGACCGACTCCTCGGCCACCATCCCCCCGAGGCGGATCGTGGCGCCGACGGCCTTGTCGCCCGCGGCCCGCAGCTCCTTCGGTCCCCAGTAGTAGACGAGGTTCTCACCGATGCCACCGACCGTCAGAGCCACAAACGCGATCCCTGCCACCGCGAGGGCCGCGACCGCCAGCCACCGGCTCCGGTGAGGCGCGGCGCGAGGTTCGGGCGAGGGGGGGGGAGAAACGACCGGTTCGCTCACGAGACCTCCTGTGTGCGCCGCGCCTCGCGCTCGGCCCGGGCCCGCTCAGCGCGCAGCCGGAGGGCGACGGACACGACGTACCCGCCGAGCACCGCGGCGCTGACCAGATAGGCGGCCCAGACGAACTCCCAGCCCCCCTCGATGTAGCCCACGCTCACGCTCCCGGCACGCCGAGTGATTCACCCGCCGGCTCCGGCAGTGACGGGGCGAGCTCGCATCGCAGCCTCAAGGCCGCGATGCGCGTTCTCATGGAGAGGAGACCGATCATGAGGAAGAGTATCCCGAAAGCGTTGATCCGGAGCGGCCAGTGGAAGGCGGACGACACGGTCTCCGGGCTCGACTGGAGCTGGTGGAGGGAATTCCACCAGCGCACCGAGAAGTAGACGATCGGCACGTCCACGAAGGCGATCACCACCGCCACCGCGGACCACGTCGCCCTCTTGTGCGGGTCGTCCACGAAGCGCCGCAGCGCCAGGATGCCCGCGAAGAGGAAGACCAGGACCGCGGTGGTGGTGAGCCGCGGGTCCCAGTCCCACCACACCCCCCAGGTGGGCTTGGCCCAGATCGCCCCCTGGAGGCACAGCAGAACCGAGAAAACGACCCCCACCTCGACCGCCGCTTCCATGCGGTTGTCCCACTTCCAGCCGCCGCGGAAGAGGAACAGCATCGCGCAGGCGAACGCAAACGTGAGGGAGAGCATGCCATTCCAGGCGGTGGGGACGTGGACGTACATGATGCGTTGGACGTCGCCCATGAAGGTCTCCGGCGGGGCGACGGCGAGGCCCCAGTAGGAGCCGACGAGGAGCAGGAGCACTCCGAGAGCGACAAACGCCGGGCCTGGCCCGATTGCGGGCAGACGGTGTTCGCCGTGTTCGACCGTTGCGACCATTAATCCTCCACGACCCGGCTGAAGAGCAGACCGGCCAGAGACCAGTGTATAGCGTCGAAAGCGATGAGCAATAGACCCCATGATCGAGCCTGCCCCATCGGGTCCCCCAGGATCAGAAGCGACGTGGCCTTCACTGCCGCCAGGAGCACCGGCACCGCCAGCGGGAAGAGCAGCAGCGGGAGCAGCGTCTGCCGCGCCCGGGTCTGGGACGTCATGGCCGCGTACAACGTCCCGGGAGCGGCGAGTCCCGCTGCCCCGAGGAGGATCACTCCAACCAGGCCCGGCACGCGCATCGTCCCCGCGTCGTAGAGCACGACCATGACCGGCAGCAGGGCGACGCCTAGCAGAACGAGCTGGACCCAGTTGCTGAGAGCCTTGGCGTAAAAGAGCGCGGCAGCGGGCACAGGCAACAGGAGCAACCCCTCGAAGGCCCGCTGCTCCATCTCGCTCTGGAAACTCTCGGCCAGGCTCAGTGTCGAGGACAGCAGCAGCGCCAGCCAGAGGAACCCTGCGGCGTGCTGCCGCAGCGCACCGGCGTCGGGGCCGATGGCGAAAGAGAACAGCAGCAGCGCCGAGGACCCGAATACGAAGATCGCGGCGAGCTGGGCGCGCGTACGCCACTGAAGGAGGATCTCCTTCTGGAGCGCTGCGACAAACTCCCTCACGCCCCCGCCCCTTCCGGGAGCCCGGCCGCCAGGAGGCCGCCCTCGGCCGGCAGGTCTGCGGCTCGGCCCTCCCAGGCAACCCGCCCGGCCTCGAGCACCAGCGCCCGGTCGCCGAGCGCCGCCCCGCGCTCGAGGAGATGCGTCGCCAGCAGGACCGTGGCGCCGCGCCGGCGAAGCCGGGCGATCATTTCGTCGACCAGGCGGAAGCCAGGCGGGTCAAGCTGACCGTAGGGCTCGTCGAGAAGGACAAGCGAGGCCTCCTGCAGCAGCGTCCGGGACAGCATCAGCCGCTTGCGCATTCCGGCGGAGAACGTCACCACAGGATCGTCGGCCCGATCGGCGAGGCCCACCTCGGCCAGCGCCTCCAACAAGGCCTTCCGGCTGGCGTCGCGGCCGAGGAAGCGTGCGGTCACCTGCAGGTTCTCGAGGGCGGTGAGGGCCTCGTAGAGATTCGAGTGATGGCCGAGGAGCGACGTCCGCCGCCGCACCTCCGGTTTGTGGTCCCGGATGTCGAAGCCCTCGATCCGCGCTGTTCCCCGGTCTGGCCGTATGGCAGTGGAGAGAACGCGAAGGAGCGTCGACTTGCCGGCCCCGTTTCGGCCCGCCACCACGAGCGTGGCGCCGCGGGGAGCGACGAAGCTAACGTCCACCAGGGCCCAGCGCCGGCCGTACCGCCGGCAGATGCCCGCGGCTTCTATGGCGGGGGGTGAGCCGCTCACGATCGACGGGGCGAGCGACGATGAACGCACGGGTCGCCGCCTGATGATGCCCTGCTCCCGCCGGTCGCGACAGGGCCGAGGCGGTTCGGTCGGGGCGGCTCTTCCATGTATTTCATGTTGAACTCCATCCGCAAGGGCAAGCTTCACGTGGGGAACGCCAGGGGTCTCGTCCCCTACCCCTCCAGAATCGCCTCCGCGTCCAGGGTGATCAAGACGTCGCTGCCCACCACCACTCCGCCCTTCTCGAGATCTCCGTTCCAGCTGATCCCGAAGTCATGGCGATTGTCCCGGGTCGTCGCCGTGAACCCGGCTCGAGTCTTCGGTCCGAGGTCCTTCTTGCCCTCCCACCAGGGCGTCTCCCATTGGCCCAGGGACCGCACGTCCATCGTGACTTGCCGCGTGACACCTCGAATCGTCAGGTCCCCGGTCACCTTCACCTCTGTCTCTCCGATCCGATCGGTGACCGACCCGTCGAACGTGATGGTGGGATGGTTCTCGACGTCGAGGAAATCCGCGGCCCGAAGATGTTCGTCTCGAGCCGCATCACCGGTCCAGATCCCGGCTGCGTCGATCTCCACCTGCAGCGAGCCACCCACCGGTTGCTCCAGGTCCACGTCCAAGGTCCCGTGGACATTGCCGAACAGCCCGCGGATCCACGTCACCATCATGTGCCGCACCGCGAAGCTGGCGGCCGTGTGGCCGGGTTCGAACGTCCACTTCGACATGCTGTCCTCCTTCCGAAGCGGTCCTGATGCGCCTCGTGGCGCCCTCCCTCGCCTCTTGGCTGACGCGAAGAGAGCCGCAATTCTCTCACGCCAGCGCGCCGAGCGGTCTCCCGAACGCCCGGCGACCGCCACCCTGGGCGCCGCCCTGACCACTCTCGGCGCCGGCATTCACTTCGGCGAGCCGGCGATCGTGGGCCGCGCCATCGTCATCGTGGTCTTCCTGGTGTTGACCGCACCGGTGGCGGCGCACATGATCGCGCGCGCCGGCTATCGCCGGGGCAGTCGGCTCTTCGAGGGGACAATCTGCGACGAAGCGAAGGGTCGCCTGCCCCGGGACGACTTCGACGCGGGAAACTAGTCGGCGTCCTGCGGTCTCCCCGCGGCGGGCACTCCCGGCAGCATCGAACGCGAGCGGCGACTCAGCTGGAAGTACAGCACCGTCAGCCCCCAGATCGCGGCGACCAGCGAGGCGGTGAGAATGCCGATCTTGGCCTCTGCGCCAAGAGCGGGGGTCTCGAATGCCAGCTCGGCAATGAAGAGCGACATGGTGAACCCGATGCCCCCGAGACAGGCCGCGCCGTAGAGGTCGCCCCAGTCCACTCCCTCCGGCAGGGCAGCCTTCCCGCTCTTCACCGCCAGCCAGCTGAAGAACGTGATCCCCACCTGCTTCCCGAGCACGAGACCGATGATCACACCGAGGCTGACCGGCTGGGTCAGCGTCTCGAAGAAGCTGCCCTCGATCTTCACCCCTGCGTTGAAGAACGCGAACAGCGGCAGGATGACGAAAACCACGAGAGGATGGAGACGCTCCTCCATGACCAGCCCCGGAGGCCGCATGTCCGAGGCCGCCCGATGCAGATTGGAGATGGCGTCCAACTGCGCCCGGTCGTGGATCATGCTGTCTCGGGTGAGCCGGCTGGCGCGCAGAGCCTCGAACCGCTCCTTCACTTCGGCGAAGAAGTGCTCCGGATCTCGGCCAGCCCGGACCGGCATCAGCATGGCCAGCAGCACGCCAGCGACGGTGGCGTGGACACCGGACTCGAAGACGTCGATCCATACGCCGAGTGCGAGAATGAAGTAGATGACGGGGCTCCGGACCCCAAGGCGTGACGCCAGCGCGATCAGGAGCATGAACGCGCCGGCGGCTATGAGCTCGGTGAAGTCCAGGCTGCTGGTGTAGAAAAGCGCGATCACCAGGACCGCGCCCAGGTCGTCCGCGATGGCCAGGGCCGTCAGGAAGACCTTGAGCCCGAGAGGCACCCGCTTGCCGAACAGAGCCAGGATCCCCAGGGCGAAGGCGATGTCGGTGGCCATGGGCACGCCCCAGCCTCGCGCCGCCTCCCCGGTGGGGTTCACCACAACGTAGAAGATGGCGGGGGCGATCATGCCACCCAGCGCGGCGGCGATGGGCAGCACCGCCCTGTCCAGGGAGGACAGCTGTCCGACCACCATCTCCCGCTTGATCTCGAGGCCCACCACGAAGAAGAAGACCGCCATCAGGAGGTCGTTGATCCAGTGGTGGACAGAAAGAGTGCGCGTGGTGTCGCCGATCTGGAACCCGAGCTCCATGTGGGCCAGGTGGAAGTAGTGATCGGCCCACGGCGAGTTGGCGAGGGCCAGGGCCGTGACGGCGCAGACGAGGAGAATGATGCCTCCGGTGACCTCGGAGTGGACGAAGCGGGCGAACACTCCGCGTGCGCCACCGTTGTTCTCGTGGGCCATCGTTGTCTCCCTGCGTGAGATCGCGTCACCCGGCCCGGGCGACAAGCGGCGAAGATACCACGCAGCCCCGGATCAGCGGCCCCTGGCGCGAGCGGTGAAGAACGGTGAGCCAGGTCCTTGACGAGAATGGTAGGGAGGCGTAACGTTGCCGGTCCATACACCAGGACCGGACACCGAGGATCGCAGCAGTCTTGGAGGGCACGATTGCTCCAACGCTTCAAACTGCGCCTCGGGGGCGGCACTGTCCTCCTAGTGGATCACGATGGCCTCGGCATCTGGCTCGTCGACGGCAAGGCGGCCGTCCAGTCCGGAAAATCCCGCAACTGGATTCCGCTCAGGCAGTTTCTGGCGCGGGAGCGGGCCGCGTCGGCACGACGCGCTCGGACAGAGGCGGCCGCCTGGGCCGCGCTTCCGGCCGATTTGCCTCCTGGGCGGAGAGGGGACGGGCTCCCTCTCGTCCCCCCACCTCCTCCCGCGGGGGCCGAGACGCCGTCGCCCGCCCTCACGCCACCCCCAAGGGAAGACGGGCTCCCCCTCGTCCTCCCAGAGCCTGTGCAGGGGGCGTATGCCTCGGCCCGGTTCACAGCTCCAAGCGATGAGGACTGGCGCGACGTCGTTCTGGGGCCGCCCACCCAGGACCTGTCCGTCCCTTCTCCGGTCATCGAACCGGAGGCCGCCTTGCCGGCGGCCGCCCGTTTCGACGAGAGTCCCAGCTCGAATGACGTGCCTCTCGCCCCCGAGCACGATCCCCCCGTCAAGATCACCGTCGGAGAGCCGCGTGTGGTGCAGACCGCGGCCGTAGAGCCTCCGTCGGTCGGCCACGAGGCTCGGCCCGAATCGCCACTCGAGACAGATCTCATCCCGGGCCCGGCCGGGGCGGTCACTACGCTCGAGAGGTCGTACAGCTCGCCCGAACCTGTGGTGACCGAAGCGACCGTGCTGGGCCACGCCGGCGAGCCGCACGAAGTTCAGGCGCTGGCAGAGGATCCCGTGTCCTCCGAGGTCGTGCCGGTCCCTGTCTCCGATCTGCCGGTGATCCCCTTCAAGCCGCTCGAGGATGACGTGCCGGTGCGGCCCTTGGAGCTTGGCTCCACAGGGGCTGTGGCTGCGCACCAGGGAAACCGTATCGCAGCGCTCGACGCGGGCGGGCCTCTCAGTGACGGGCTGTTGCAGGACGGACGCGCGACCGCCGCGCTTCGATTCGTCGCCTCCTTCGGTGCCTTTCTCAGCCGCTGCCTCGATCTCATCAATCGCCTCGAGCGGGGCTTGCCGCCGTTCCCCGTCGAAATGGCCGACGAGGGCGGAGCCGACCGCCGCGTGCCGAGAGGCGTCCCGATGACGGCAGCGGGTCCAGCGCAGGAGATCTCTCAGATTCGCCCGCTCGCAGAACAGCCGTCGTTTACTGCGGAGGATGCCGCGAGCTCGTCGAAGAAGAGCGACGGGCACCCGGCGATCCGCCTCAAGCCGCTCGAAGAAGACGAGACGCCCTTGTGGGATCCGTCAAGACGCCAGCGGCTTCTCGCCCGGGCCCGGCAGTGGGTCGAGAAGCCCGCCGCATGGGCCGCGCACCTGACTGATCGCGATCGTCCAGGAGCCCCTGCGGAGCCGGAAACGCTTCGAGCCGCAGACCCGGGCCCGTGGGAGGCTCTGCAGGCGCCGCCGGCCATCGCCGAGCTGCCTGTCCTTCGCTTTGCCACGGCAAGCGAGCCCTCTGTGGTGGAGGATGTCTACGAGGGCGACGAGGGCGAAGGCTTCGTCCCGGTTGGGCGGCTCTTTACGAAGCGCCTCGCCCTGGGCGCGACTCTGCTCGTGGGGGCGACGCTTGGCGCGCTGACCTTCGAGACCTGGTCTCCGAAAGCGGCACAGATCGGGGAAACAACGCTTTTGGAGATCGACGGACGTGTGCGGTCGCTTCACCTCGCCGGGCAGCGGCAAAAGGCCATCGCCGAGGTGGCGAATGGCCTCCCCCAACTCGATCTGGAAACGATCGGTCTGGTGATGGCAGCGAGCCCGACTGGCCTCCTCGACGCAGCGGGCGTGTTCGAGCTGGCCTGCGATGCGACAGATCGAGGAGTCTGGGCACTCACCCCCAGCGACGCCCGGGAGCTCGAGGAGCTGCAACAGCGACTTCTCGACGCCCTCCTGCCCGCAGAACGCGAGAGGCTCCGGGAGTTCAATCTCGCCCGGGCGCGAGGAGCCGTCTTCCCCCTCGACGGCAAGCAGGCGCTTCTCGCGTACGCTCGCGGAACGCGCCGGCTCTCGCCTGCGAATCAGGAGCGCCTGCAGCTGCTGCTCGGCCGCACCATCGCCGCCGCACTCGCCCTGCCGGGTCCGGCCATGAGTGGCGACGCGGCACCTCGCTGAGCCCGCGGACAACGGAAGGGACCAACGCTCATGGATCACGCCGGCAAGCACGACGGTGCTCGGACGCTGGCACGCTACAAGCGGCTCATTCTGCTGGGTAAGGCCTCGCTCCCGCTCGAGGTCGCACGGCGCATCGTCGGGCCCGACTGTGCCTACCACCTGTACTTCAGGAACGCGAGCGGGGGCATCGAGGCCGAGCCCTCCGGCGGGTCGAAGCGCCGTCGCAGGCGAACACGACCGCGGTAGCGACGTCCTACGGGCCGAGCATTCCCTCGATCTCGGCGAGGCCAACACCGAGGACGCCGCGGGCGATCGGGTCCAACGCTTCTGGGCTTCCCTGGAAGTGCGCGGTGAGATGGACGTGCGTGTGGGACTCTCCCGGCGCCAGCGCCAATGCAGGCGACGAGGACTCCACCTCGTAGAACGGCCCGAGCGGCCTCGCCCCCGGCTCCGGAGGGCCGTCGTTATAGGAGTTGACGACATCGCCCGCAAACGGCTCGTTCTGCATCTCCCACATCGAGTTGACGTAGTCCGTCGCCCCCTCGGGGATCGTCAGCCAGATGAGCGTCAGCACACCGCGCTCCGGGTCGTAGCTGCCGCAGACAGGGCGAGCGCGTCGTGGCGAAATCCCGATCTTGCTTCGGTGCTGGCCGTCTGCGCGGAAGAAGAGCGCGGTCTCTCCCACGAGCAATCGATCCGCAGGCACCTGCCCGAAGTATGCGTCGTTCACAATCGGGCCAAGTGCATCCTCGGAGCCCGGCACGAAGGGGATGACGACGGTCGCGCCGGGTGAGGGCGGAAACATTCCGAGGATCCAGATCGACAGCAGCCCGGTCTCCTTCTTCCAGGGGATGTGCCCGGTGTTGGTCACGCGGTTCTCGGTCTCGAACGCGACGAGGTCGACGAGATCGGGCACGTCCGCGCCCAGGCGCTCAGTCACCGCGTTTGGCGAGAGCAGACGCACCGTGCGGTCGACCTTGAGGTCGAAGGTGAATCCGGCGCGGTTGACGAGCGAGCTCTCGCGACGGAACACCGCCCGCCCCGCATCGGCCTCCACGAGGTCGAACGGCTCGGTGTCGATCAGCGGCGGGGTCTGCCAGTGCTCCAGATCGAACGACGCGTCTCCGTCGAAGAAGAGGGCGAACTGGCCGCCCTCGGGTCCGAGCCAGAAGCGATCTTCGCCGCCGTAGGGGTTGATGTGCTCGAGCGTCTGGCCCGACGCGATCAGCGCCTCGTTGATCCAGCCGAGGCTCCAGCTGTCTAGACCGTCCACGGTGCTGGTCATGACGCGCCCCTGGTAGGCGGGCACGATCGCAACCCGGGCCTGGCCCCTCTCGTCCACGAGCTCCACAACGTCGACGTGGCTCCGCAGAAGGTCGACGTCGGCCCGGTATCGACGAGGGCCGTCTCGTGGCGTCGGGGCTTTCGCTGGATCGTCTGTCGAGACACAGGCCGCCGCGAGCACGGCGCACAGGAACACAAGAACCAACACTCGCATGATCACCTCACTTGCTTCGGCGGGACGCGGCACGACTGCAGTCGCCGTCCCTCATGTATCACAGAACGCACCGGGATGAAGTACGATCCGGCGGCGTGCGCGCCCGTCCCGCGCCTGCGGGACCGGGTGTGTGGAGACCAGGGGCGGGGCTGCTCGGGCCAGGCCGTCACGGAACGCGTCGTGACGAGCCGCTCGCGATCGGTCAGCGCCGGAGGGCGGGCGATGGTGCGAGCAGCGAAGAAGCGGGCGGCGACACAGAAGAAGTGGCGAGTCGGCGTTCTGGAGCTGGGGCACTGGTATTCATGCTACGGCCTTGCCCGCGCTCTCGTCGACTACCCCCGGGCGAAGCTGGTCGCCGTCGCCTGGCCCCACGCCGCTCAGCGTGAGGAGTTCGCCAAGACTTTCGGCATCGACTCCTCTGCTGAGTACCAAGCCTTGCTCGACCGGAGCGACGTCGACATCGTCCATATCGCCCCGCCCGTAGCGGACATCCCCGCGTGCACGATCGCCGCCGCCGAGGCCGGCAAGCACAGCATCCTCGGCAAGCCCATGGCGATGACCACGCTCCAGGCGGACGACATGGTGGCGGCGGTCAAGGCGGCCGGGGTGAGGTGCGTCGCGTTCCAGGGACTCTCGCGACTCCGCTCGGCTGACTTGAAGGAGCGGCTGAAAGGACGGGCTGGTGGGCAAGATCGTGGTGATGCACGCGACGTCGAGGTGGTCGATCGCCGAGGACTGGTACCGCTCGGGCCGACCCGGCTGGTTTGCCGACCCCTCCCGCATCCCCGGCGGCGCATTCATCGACGAGGGCATCTACGCCATCGACGAGCTCCGCTGGCTGGCGCACAGCGAGGTCGAGCAGGTGGAGGCCAAGATGGCCGACCTCGTTCACGGCGACATCGAGGTCGAGGACTGGGGCATGGCCACGTTCACCTTCGCCAACGGGATCGTGGCCACCCTGGAGGCGTCCTGGACCGTCACGTCGCCTCAGAAGACGGGTCCCTCTCCGAAGCACAACGGCACGGTGCGCCTCGAGATCATCGGCACCCGCGGCGAAGTGGTCCAGGAGCCGCTCCGCCGGCCCGGGCTGGCCGTCCTGGCCGCCGGAGCCCCCGGCTGGGTCTTCGAGTCTCCCGCCCTGGAGCAGTACGGGCCCAGCGTGCCCCAGCCGCTCGATCATCTGATCGACTGCTTAGAGACCGGTCACGACCCGGTGGCGAGCATCCAGGAGGCCCGCCGGTCCTTCTTGGTGGCGCTTGCGGCCTACGACTCCGCGTGGAAGCAGCGGCCGGTCACCCTGTCCTGGTAGAAAAAGGGCGAGACTCGCTCGGATCGTTGGGGAACGGCGCGAGAGCCGCAAGGTCTCGGTGCTTGCGGCGGAGCGACTGAGGCAGTAGCGTGCCATATTCCGATATTCGGACCCGGGGCGAGACCGCCGAGGAGAACGTCATGAGATTCGCGAATTGTGCCGCCGCATTGCTGGTGGGTGCCGTCGTGGTCGGAGCCCTCGTCGTCGGAGGCGGAGTCCGCGCCGCTTCGCGCCCCGCGGTGATGGATTACATGGCGAAGGCAGGCTTCTCCGCCGAGGACCTCGCGGCGCTCGAGCGAGGCGAGGCCGTGACCAGGATCCTGAAGAAGGACCTGGGCGCCGTCGTCTGCGACATCCTGGCTTTCCGGCCCGACCAGACGGTGGCGGGGCTGTTCCGGGGATGGGAGAAGGATCGGCCCGGCCTCAACTTCTTCCTCGTCTTCAGCTCCGACGATCCCGCGGAGGCCGAGCGGGCAAGCCGAGTGCCCCAGTCGCTGACGGCGGGCCGCCTTTCACGGCCGATCGACGGCAAGGAGCTCATCGAGAAGCTCCAGGTCATGGTCCAGCGTCAGAGCGCGTCGAAGTCGTGACGCGCCGACGGGGCGACCGGGGGCCACGATCAGGCCGATGAAGATCGACGGAACGATCGGGTTCGTGGGGACGGGGAACATGGGAGAGGCCCTCATCCGGGGCCTCCTCAAGGCCGGTGTTGCCGAGCCATCGCACATCCTGGGAAGCGATCCCCGCTCCGACCGCGCCGCCGAGCTCGCGGAAAAGTACGGCATTCGGACGACGGGCGACAACACCGAGGTCGCCCGGCAGTCCGACATCCTGATCCTGTCGATCAAGCCTCAGGTGATGGAGCGCGTGCTGGAGGAGATCGGCCCGGAGATCCACGCCCAGGCCCTCGTCATCAGCATCGCGGCCGGTGTCCCTCTCGCCGCCATCGAATCGCGGCTGCCGCAGGCGCGGGTGATCCGCACCATGCCCAACACACCCGCGCTGGTCGGGGCCGGCGCGACCGCCATCGCGGTGGGCGGTCATGCCACGGACGACGACCTCCAGGCGGCACATCGGATATTCGACTCCGTTGGGATGACGGTGGCGCTCGACGAGGCCCAGATGGACGCGGTCACGGGCCTCTCGGGAAGCGGCCCGGCGTACGTCTTCCTCGTCATCGAAGCCCTGGCTGACGCCGGCGTGAAGGTCGGCCTCTCGCGGCACCACGCGCAGGCCCTGGCCGCCCAGACGCTTCTCGGCTCGGCCAAGCTCCTCATCGAGACGAACGAGCACCCGGGGCGCTTGAAGGACATGGTCACCTCGCCCGGAGGAACCGCCATCGCCGGCCTGCACACGCTCGAGGCCGGGGGCCTGCGCACCACGCTCATGGATGCGGTCGAGGCAGCGACAAAAAGGAGCCGGGAGCTGGGCGAGCAGGCCGTGAAGCCCGACAAGCGCTGACCGCAAGCCCAGGTCGTCCCGCGGTACGAGCTCGTTGCCGCCTGGAGCTGCCTCATTCTCTACCTCGCCGTGATGGCTCTCCTGATCGAGATTCGATTCCGAGGCACGGGCTGGCTCAAGCCGGCCCTGGAGAGGGCCTGGACTGAGCCGAGGAATCCGGACGCCCCGTCGCAGCGGAAGGATGGTGAATAATGCGGGCAAGAGTCTGATCTTCAGGCGAGGCCCGCAGACAGATGAGATGCTCCCGCACGAGAGAGTGGCTGCGCGTTGCGGGTGAAGCCGCTGATCATCCTCCTCACCATCCCGCTCTCGCTGATCGGAGTGAGCTTCGGCCTGCTCGTCGCCGGACAGTACATGGGCTTCATGCCCTTCCTGGGCATCATCTCGCTGGCCGGAATTGTCATCAACAATGCCATCGTCCTGATCGATCGGATCGAGATCGAGATCGGGGAGAACGGCCTCGAGCCCGCAAAGGCCGTGATCGAGGCGGCACAACGGCGCCTGCGCCCGATCCTCCTCACCACCGGCACCACCGTGGGCGGCCTGCTCCCGCTGTGGCTTGGGGGAGGTGCGATGTGGGAGGCCATGGCCGTCACCATCATCTTCGGGCTGCTCTTCGCCACCGCTCTCACGCTGGGGGTGGTGCCGATCCTCTACTCGCTCTTCTACCGCGTCCGATACGACTGACCGGCTGGCGAGTGCGGGCCCGACTCGTCTACTGGGCCACCCCAGCCCGGCGGAGGGCCCGGTGGACAGCGAGCACCTGCATCAGGGTGGCCATCTCCAGCTTGTACTCGTCGGACCCGGCCTGGAGCTGACGCCACTCGGGAACCGTGCCGGGCGGCTCGTGGCGCCAGCAAAGCAGGGGCTCGCGGGATCCGGGCCGCCGGACGAACACGACTCTCTCCGCGGACCCGCGCTGGCGGGCCGACCCCGCGTCCAGGAGCTCCACTCTGTAGCGCATCAGCTGATACACCGCCTGCCGACGCGGGTTGACGTAGAAGAGGTACGAGCCTCGAGCGGCGTCGGTCTCGAAGTCACCGACGATGGTCTCCCACCCGGAGACGTCTCCGATCACGGCTGGCAGATCCCGAGCGAACGTGCCCGAGCCGCCCCGGCCAGGGCTGCTCACAGCAAGAACGAACAGGAACGCCCACAGGAACCCGCGGCGCATGCAGACTCAGGATAGCGCTGCGGCAGCCGGGGAGGGAGCTTTGTTTCCTGGGGTGTGACTCAGATCACCTCGAGGCTGTGAGCGTCACGTCGGCGCGCGCCCAGATCTTCTGGAAACGGGCCTCGATCAGGTCCGCCTGCTCATCCTTGCCCTGGGCGCGCAGCGCCTTCGAGAGGCCGAACAGCGCCCAGCCGTTCTCCGGGAACTTCTCGAGGTCGTCCCAGTAGACCGTCTCGGCCTCCCCGGGTCGGCCGGCCTCCAGGAGAACCGCGCCGAGGGCATGGCGGGGCGGGTAGTGCCATTCCGTCGGCTCCGTGTAGACGAGACCGTCCTCGAGCCTCACGGCATGATCCAGGTGCGCGATGGCCGTGTCGTACTCACCTCGGGCGGCGGCCAGCTCACCCGCGAGCACCTGCGGCGCGACCGCGAAGATCCGTGCGGCCGTGTTCGGCGAGAACATGACGTAGTCCAAGACTGGGTCGGACGCGATCTGGCGCACCCGCCCAAGGGCCCGCTGCCCCGCGGCAAGGTCGCCCATCGCCACGTGGGCGAGGCCGCGCACGTAGTGCCACGCGCCCGTGAGGAACGGGTCCTCCGGCGGAGCGGGCAGGGCCAGCACCTCCTCCCACTTTCCGAATCGGGCGAGGGCCCAGTAGGGGATGACCCGGAAGCCGGACAGCATGGGCATCTCCTCGAGGGTCTCGTCCGAGATCTGGGCGGCGACCTTCCGAGCCGCCTCGATGGCCACGTCGCTGCGCCCTTCCGCGGTGGCCGCGAACCAGAGGAAATGGATGTTGTGGGGGTAGTAGGCCATCGGGTAGAGGCCCTGGGCCCGACACTGGGTGATGTAGTCCTCGTCGGCGAGAGCAGCCCTCTCGTTCGCCGCCGCGGAGTCGGCATAGCGTCCGATGCGCTGGTAGATGTGTGACGGCATGTGCACCAGATGCCCCGCGCCCGGCGCCAGGGGCGCCAGGGCATCGGCGGCCTTCTCGGCCCGCTCCGGCTGGTTGGTCGGCTCGATGAGGTGGATGTAGAGATGAAGCGCTCCGGGGTGCTTCGGGTTGCGCTCCATCACGGACTCGAGAAGCACGATGATCTCCTCCGTGCCCGCGTACGGCGTGCCGTCGGGCATCCAGTAGTCCCACGGGCGCAGATCCATCATCGACTCGGCGTAGAGCGTCGCGATGTCGAGGTCGTCCGGGAAGCGCTCGGCCACCCGGCGCATTGCCTGAGCGTACGCGCGATCACGATCGGCGCGGTCGTCCGGATCGCCGGAATAGCGCGTGGCAACCGCTTCGATCAGCGCACGCTCTTTCTCGGAAGCATTCGCCGAGAGCGCCACGGTCTTCTGAGCGAGCTCGTAGGCCCGCGGCTCGACCTCGGGGTCCATGGGGGCATTGATGTTCGGGCCGATGACCAGTGCCTGGCCCCAGTACGCCATGGCACAGTCAGGGTCGAGGCGTGCCGCCTCCCTGAAGGAACGGCCGGATTCGGCGTGGTTGAAGCCGTAGGACAGGTTCACTCCCTGGTTGATGAAGAGCTGCGCCCGATCGGAGCTCGTGGTGACGGGAAAGACGTGGGAGCCCAGGTTCTGGAGGCGCGGGGCGATCGCCCCGGTCGGCGAGGGCTTGTCCCCCCCTGCCGGTTCTTCGTAGTGTTTGTGCTGCGGCTTCGCATCCTGTCCCGCCGGAGCCATCGAGCCGGCCGACAGGAAGAGCGCCGCACCGACGACAACCAGTGGTTTGTGAATTTCCATGTCTACCCTCGAGCGCGATCGGTCCTCAATTCTCTTTCCGGGGCAGCGCGCGCACCGCTCCGGTGGAGATTCCTCCGTCGACCAGAAGGTTCTGCCCCGTCACGTACTCGGAGGCATCGGAAGCCAGGAACACCACGGTGCCATCGAGGTCGTCGGGCCGACCCGGCCGCTTGAGCGGGATGCGATCGCTCAGGTACTCGACCCACTCCTCGTCTTCGTACAGCACGGCGTTTTGAGCGGTCTTGAACCAGCCGGGTGACAGGCAGTTGACGGTGACCCCGTGCACGCCCCAGTCGTCGGCCAGGGCCATCGTCATCTGCCGGACACCCCCGCGGCTGGCGCAGTATGGCGCCATCCCCGCAAAGCCGGCGACGGTCGTGTACGAGCCCATGTTGATGATGCGGCCGTAGCCGTTCGGGATCATCGACCGGGTGGCGACCGCCTGGCTCACGAAGAACATCCCACGCAGGTTCGTGTCGAGCACGAGGTTCCAGTCGTCCCAGGAGATGTCCACCGAGGGCTTGCGGACGTTGCAGCCGGCGTTGTTGACGAGGATGTGGACGCGGCCGGCGGCCTCCACGGCGGCGTCCGCAAAGGCCTCGATGCTGTCCTGGTCCCGGACGTCCAGCGACAGCGACGTCACCCGGCGGCCCAGCGCCCGGACATCGGCCTCGAATCCGGCGCAGTCGGCGGCCTTTCTGGCGGTCACGACGAGATCCGCCCCCGCCCGCGCCAGCGCCCGGCCCAGGTACTGGCCCAGGCCCCGGCTTGCCCCGGTGACGATCGCGGTCTTTCCGCTCAGGTTGAACGGGTTCTTGTCGCTCATGGCGCGCTCACGGTTGGAGAATGACCTTCATGAGGCCCGGCTCGCGGCCGTAGAGACGCTCGAACCAGGCCGGACCGTCCTCGAGGGGCGCCACCGCGGTGACCAGCTCGTCGACCTTGATGACTCCGCGCCTGAGCAGGTCCAGGCACAGCGGATACTCCCCGCTCGACGCGCACGTTCCCGCCAGCGTCAGCTCCCGGGTGACGATGGCCTGAAGGTCGACGTCCACCCTGGGCGTGACGTTTCCGATCAGAGTGAGCGCCCCACCCTTGCGCAACGACTCGATCGCGGTGGCGATGGGCTTTGCGGCGCCCACGGCTTCGAACGCCACGTCGGCACCCCGGCCGTCGGTGGCGCCGATCACCCCGGCCGGGACGTCGTCTCTCGCGTTGATCGTGACGTCGGCGCCGAGGCGCGCGGCCCGCTCGAGACGTGTGTCGTCCAGGTCGACGGCGAACACCATCCCGCAGCCGGCGGCCTTCGCGGCCTGGATCGTCACCAGCCCGATCATGCCGCACCCGACCACCACCGCCCGATCGCCAAGGCGAATCGGCGCGCGGCTCACCGCGTGGACCGCCACCGACACCGGCTCGACCATCGCCGCGTGCTCGAAGCTCAGCCCGTCGGGGAGGCGAAACACGATGTGCTGCGGCACCACCACGAACTCGGCGAAGGCCCCGTGCTGGCGCCACGCGCCCGGCGACACACCCACCACGCGCCGGTCGTCGCAGAGGTTGGCGTCCCCGGATCGGCAGAATCGGCAGGTGCCGCAGGAGATCATCGAGTCGAAAGTGACGCGGTCACCCGTGCGGATCGACTCGACATTCTTGCCCACCGCATCGACGGTGCCCGCGGCCTCGTGGCCCATGATCAGCGGAGGAATGCGACGACCGCTCGACCCGTCGAACCCGTGCACGTCGCTGCCGCAGATGCCACAGGAGTGCACACGAATCCGCACGTCGCCGGGCCCCGCGTCCGGTACGGGCATGTCCTTGAGCTCAAGCCGCTTGTACTCGGTCAACACCATCGACTTCATCTCTGTCGCCTCGATCTATCCGTTCAGCGGCAGCAGCCACGCCAGGAGAACGGCCATGACGAAGGCCACTGCGCCGACGATGGCCGCGAGCGGCGTCCAGGTCTTCAGGGTCTCCGTCTCCGTCAGCCCGCCCATCTTGGCGAAGATCCAGAAGCCGCTGTCGTTCATCCACACCCCCACTAGCGACCCGGCTCCGATGGCCAGCGCCACGTACACCGCGTTGAACGCCAGGCCAGCCGGGTCGATCATCGCCACGATCATCCCCGATGTGACGATCATCGCGGTGGTGCTCGAGCCCTGGGCGAACTTCAGGACGCTGGCCAGGACAAAGGCCAGGAGGAGAAGCGGCAGCCCCGTGAGGAGACTCGTCGACTCCTGACCCGCGATCTGGGACTCGGCAAGCCCCTGGATCGCGTCGCCGAGCCCTGCCGCCCGGAGCATCGCGCCGAACGCCCCGCCGGCGGCGGTGATCAGGATGATCACACCACCGCTCATGAGCGCGCTCTCGACGAGCTGGGGTATCGGCCGGACCAGGTACTGCCGTCGTGTCCACAGGGTGATCAGCGCGAGCATCGCCGCCAGGAAAAGGGCCATGTTCGGGTTGCCAAGGATGTTCGTCCACCGGAACATCTCCGCCAGGGCACTGCCGTCGCCTGCCGCCTGGAGAATGGCGGAGGTGAGCTCGCGACCACGCAGCAGCCGGGCGGCGGGGTCAGCCGCGATGAGCTGCTGGTGGGCCAGCGTCTGGACCACCGCGTTGCCGGCGATCAGGAGGATCGGCAGGAGGATCGGCGCCAGCGCAAGGCCAAGGCCCGGCAGTTGCGTCTCATCGACACCGCCGCCCTCCGCAGACTCCCCCTCCCGTGCGTGCTCGCCACCCGGCGCCAGCGGCATGCGCCGATTCATGAAGATGGCGAACGCCAGGCCCGCCATGGCCGCAGGCAGGGCAACCAGGGCGCCGACGAGGATCATGACCCCCAGGTTCACGTCGAACACGTTGGCGACGAACAGGGGGCCCGGCGTCGGGGGCACCAGGGCGTGGGTCGCCACGGCCCCGCATCCGATCGCCAGAAGGTACTTCAGGTAGTTGCGCCCCGTGGTTCGGTAGAGGGACCGGGCAAGAGGCACCAGGAGGTAGAACGCCGTGTCGAAGAAGATCGGCACGGAGAGGACGAATCCGCTGCTCATCATGGCTGTGGCGGCCCGTTTCTCTCCCAGCAGCGCCAGGAAGGCCCGCACGATCCGGTCCGCTGAGCCGCTGCGCATGAGCGATTCGCCGATCACGGCGGCCAGGGCGATCACGATGCCGATGGCTCCCACCGTCGACGCGAAGGCATCGACGACTCGCGCGACGGGATCGGTCGCGGCCTCCGAGCCCCCGCCGGCCATGAAGCTGACGACGAGCGCGGCTGCCAGAAGGGACAAGAAGGCGTTGACCCTGAGGGTGACGATGCCGCCCAGGACGACAACCATGCCCACGACGAGGACGAGGAACGGATACCAGGCGCCAGTACTCTCCAAGGGGAGCCTCCTTTCGGCAGGGTCTGCCGACGGGAACCCCGGCATTCTACGATGAGCGACAGCACTCTGCCCGGAACGGTCTGGGCTAGCAGCCCTCTCGCCCTCGCTCGCCGAGCACCGCCGCGACGGGCTGCTAGAATCGAAGGACGCCGTGGACCCTCATCTTCTGATTGCCATCGTCCTCAGCGCGCTCATCGGAGTGTCGCTCGGCCTCCTCGGTGGGGGAGGCTCGATTCTGGCCGTGCCCCTTCTGGTCTACGTGGCCCAGATCGACGTGCGCACGGCGATCGAGATGTCCCTGCCGGTGGTGGGGGCAACGAGCCTCTCCGGCGCGCTGGTCCACGGTCGGGCGGGGCGGGTCGACAAGAGAGCTGCCGTGATGTTCGGAGGTGCCGGCATGATCGCGGCGCCCCTGGGCGCCGAGCTCACTCACCTCGTCTCGCCGCGGGCGCTCCTTCTTCTTTTCGCCACGATCATGATCGTGGTGGCTGCTCTCATGCTCCGCCCGGGGCGGGCGGCGCCCGCAGCCGATGCGCCGCCTGCTCGCCGCCTAGCCCTGGGAGGAGCCGGCCTGGGCATCGGCTTCCTGACGGGGTTTCTCGGGGTGGGCGGGGGCTTCCTGATCGTCCCGGCGTTGACACTGCTCGGCAAGCTCCCGATCCGAACAGCGATCGGCACGTCCCTGCTGGTCATCGCGATGAACTCTGCGGCCGGACTCGCCAGCCACCTCCGCCACGGCGCGATGCCCCTCGATCTCACCGCCGCCTTCGGTGCCTCGGCGATGATCGGAGCCCTTCTGAGTGTCCGCTTCTCGAACAAGATAGCGCCTCTCCAGCTGCGCCGCGCGTTCGGTGTTTTCGTGCTTCTCATCGGACTCTCGCTCCTCGTGGCGAACCTCATGCCGGAGGGCGGCTGAGGAGAAGGTGACGTATCGGCGGATCCGGCGCGGATCCCTGTCAAGCCATCTAAGAAAGTAACCGTAGGGGGGCTTGTCGAGCCATTAGATATGTAACCGGGAGGAGG
>Ga0310121_10000309_pt1 | contig 53560 bp, 40 predicted proteins | sample CB27_Tmax_986_MG_FD_203504 | JGI IMG/M metagenome (GOLD analysis project Ga0310121, IMG submission 203504) | Marine microbial communities from Western Arctic Ocean, Canada - CB27_Tmax_986 | ecosystem: Environmental > Aquatic > Marine > Oceanic | place: Canada: Western Arctic Ocean | collected... | reverse complement strand
GGGTAGACCGATAACCTGTGAATTCACCCCGAAGCCGGGGACGACCAGGTCGGTGAATCCGTCAAGATCCAGATCGGCGAAGATGGGAGCCCATTTCGTTCGAAACGCATTCCGGTCAAAAGGGGTTTCCGTTGAGGCTGCTCCTGGCACCACTGTGTATTGATTTGTATCGGCGTCGTACTCGTGCATGATGCTCGGGCCGATGGATGAATGGTAGACCAGAGGGGCTTTTCCGGGACCCGGTACGGTGATATCAAGGCCCATACCGTGCCTGGCAAGATCGTTCGGGATCAGTTCAGAGATGATGTTCTCGATGACGGGTCCCGAGACATCCGGTTCCGCGTTGAGGATGACATCTTTATATTCGTTGTAGCCGTAATCCTCGGAGATCCACACTTCGGCGCTTTGATCGTTGTCGGTGTCGAAAAGAAATAACGTATTGGCAAACGGGGTGCTTGAAGGGATCCTCTGTACGTCGAAAAACCGGCCCCCTCCGTCATTCAGGAATAAGAGAAGATCCTCCGGTGGGGTCGCAAGCCCGAAGGGAATACCGTCGGAGAGAACCCGTTGGGGCGAAGCGAGGATATCGGGGTGACCGTCGTGATTCGCATCCCACATTACAATTCCATACGCGTCGACCGACTGTGTGGTTACGATTCGAGCCTGGGTTACGTCATCAAAATCTCCATCACTCCGCCCTTTTAGATAACGAAAGGGGCGTCCAGGCGACGGGGTTGGAACGAGCACATCCTCGATCCCATCAGAGTCCAGATCCGCAATGATTGCCGCCATCACATTGGGGATCATCTCGTGGCTTCCTGAAACATCAGAACCGCTGGAAATGTGGATTATGCGGCTGCTCTCCAGCTGAAAGGCGGCGGCTGAGACTGGTATGGGGACGACCGGCTTGAATATGTCGATAGACTCTGTATAGACCCGGTACAGACGAAGGTCCGCCCCGGAGGCCGCCCCCTTCACCCCCAATTGCATGTCGAGAGCGGGCCAGGCGGAGATTTGACGTTTTCCGAGCGGAGCATTCCAGCCCGCCAGGACCAATCCACCGGGCCAGAGTAGGCCGAGAAGGCATCCGAGGATCGGTATTATTCGCGGGTGATAACCGGGCATACTACCAACCTGCGCCGTTACAGAAGAGATCGGGATGGCAGATATAACCGGGCGAGGGAATACCGGGCAGATCGGGCGGGGCCAGACAACAGGCCTCTTCTCCGAAATCGGCCAGACATTCGGTAATCACGTCAGGATCCGGGTCTCCATTCGGAAGTAGATCTGGTTCACAAGTGCGAGTGCAGATCATGTCGAAGGCCAGGGATTCACAGCTGTATCCTTCGGTACATAATAGGCCTTCGCAAAATCCTCCCGGATCGACCACTTCGATGGATCCCGGGTCTTCAATGATATCCTCAGCGGTGTCAGAGGCCTCTTCGGTATCGATATCGTCGACGGTGTCGCTTGTATCCAGGAGTCCGCCATCTGTGTCTTCCAGGGTGTCCGATTCGTCGGTAAGCACGACGTCGGGGACATCCGACGCGTCGGTCCCATTGTCCGATCCGAGATCTGTGGGGCCGTCATCAGTATGGGAAACCGGGCCGAGATCCAGTGTGGGCAGTTCGGGCAGGCCATGATGCGCGAGGACGCCGGTAAGTTCATATTTACCAGAGAGAAGATTCCCGCCCAGTCCCAGTACACTCTGTTGGTGGATGGTGATGCCATGAAAGGCGTCAAGAGTGGGAACATCGGCGTCGTCGAAAGAGACGCCAAAGTCAGAACTATGACCAATATAGCCATTACGACCTGCAACCCAGAGTCCTCCCTCCGGATCAAAGGTGATCCCCATCAGACCAGGTAGTGGTTCTTCGGTTTCGATCTGTTTCAATTCGGAACCGTCATACCGAAAAATAGCTCCCTGGGCAGCACCGCCCACTGCGTAGACGTTGCCATCCGGTCCGCCGATGACCGTCACGATATTGTCTGTGATTCCAGAGGGCTCAAAATGTGCACCGGATTCGTCGATGACGAGGAACTTGCCCTGTTGCCCCACCATATAGATGGTGCCGTCGTCATCCCCCCAGACTTTTAAGAGCGCTCCGCCCCCGGAATCGGGCAAGTCGACCTCTTGCGGTTCGCCGTTGATAATCCGCCATGCCAGCGGGGGAAAATCGGGCAACTTTGGGCGCCCCCCAACGATCCATATATCGTCCGATGAGGCACCCCAGACACCGGCAAGAGCAGCGGTCGTGCCCAGGTCTTTTCGGGTCCATTCCCCATCCAGATAATGAAGTGCTGCCCCTCCTTCTCCGACGGCCCAGACGTCGTTACGCGTGATTCCGTGTACCCACCACAACATATGGTAATGGGGTACATCGTCACGAGTCCAGACCCCATCGCGAAGCCATAGAACGGCTGCGTTCCCGGGGGTGCCGCCGACGACGATCAGTTCATCACCAAAAGACCATGCGGCGTTCAAGGTGCCATCGACCAAATCTTCGGCCGTCAGGGTCCACGGGTTTACCTCCAAAAAGGGGTTTGTTATCGGTGGGGATTCCCCACCACAACCCAGCGCGGCCAAAAGGCAGCAAAAAACCAGGCCTAAACGCCCCACACCTGTAGGGGATCTTGTGCTTCCAACCTCAGTCATCGGTACATTGTGTCGTGCCGGGACCCAGAGTTCAAGAAACCCGCTGCCGAGTATGAAGACCCGGCTTCAGGACCCGCCAGAGAAGGAGCGTAAGAAACAAGATCCAGAAGGGGTGTGAAATATGGGTCGGCACAGTCGCAGTGGTACAACCAGTCGATTGTCCGACTCGGGGGTCGAGCTTGATGGCAGCCGAGTTTTGATGGGTTTCTTCCACGTCTGGGGGGATGGGTGGATAGGTGGTGCCGATGGGGTTGAGGGCTTTTCCTTCTGGAAAAAAGATGTCCGGGACTTCGTAGTCGGGTTTTTCCACGGACCGATAAGCGAACCCTCCAGGTGGGTAGGAAAAGAACTCGTCGCCGACCCCGGTATCTTCGCCGTTTGCGTGAATCTCGATTTTCGCCAGAGCAAATCCTTCTGGCGGTGTATACAAGCCAACGAAAAGACCGCGGCCAGCATATCTGATTGGAGTGGTGACCTCGCCGGTTACCGCGAAAAGAGAGAGATTTGTGGAGGCTCCTATCAGGTTTCCAGCCGCATCTCTCGGGAAGACGATTACCGACATTGCGCCTCCACCGCTGGGTGAAATCAACAGCAGGGTGTTGTCGGCATCTACGGGTGGGCTTTCGAGGGCCTCATCGACTTGAAGGAAGCCGGTAATGCCCGTTGGTTGGTCAGCTATCATCAGTTCGCAGAGATGCTCACCGGGCTCGGTCCCGGCCCGAACGAAGAGTCGAGCCATCGTCAGGGCTGGTAAATGGTAGGAATAGGGGTAGACCTGCTCAACTCCCCCTTCACATTCGATAGTGATTTCGTAATTTTCGGCCTGCGTGATCAGCTTGTCATGGATGGTTCGCACGACGAATCCAACGGGGGCGATGTCGCGGCCATCGGCGTGAATATAGGCCACTGGGAATAGCCAACCACGTTCTGGATCGAGCTCGGCTAGGAGTTGCTCCGGCGTCTCTGGGAACGGAAGCAGATGTTGGTTGAAGGTTAATTCGCCCAGGCCACCGGTCGTCATATCCAGATGTAGGGTTTCGTTTTTGAGGCTCTCGACCAGGACTTTGATATAGGTATCGCGAAGGCGGACCTCTGGTGTATCGGCTCCGCTGCCTCCTTCGTACGTACCGACGGCTCCGAGCTCGAAGTCATTGGTCGGACAGCGAGGGCCGTTCATAATGAACTGAAAGATAAGCTGTTCCTCTACGTTGTCTGCGGCTGGATCTCCCTCTGGATCTTGAACGGACTGGATCCGGGTCGTCACGATTTCACAGGGCGTAACGGTGGGGCCAACACTGGCATCAAAATAATCGATATCGTCACGGTGCACGCGCACGTGGACTTCCGTACCTATCGGTGGCAGCTCCACCGGCAACAGATAAACGTGGGGTTCCAGCTCCTCCAGCTCGCCTGTTACGATAGCTCCCATCACGGTGATTTCAGGGGCGTTGGCGCCCTCGAGATCGTTATCCATTTTCAGCCAGACATAGCCGGGTGCTCCGGCTGGTAAGCCTGCGGGTGCGACTTGTATATTGGCCCTGGGCCCATCAAGAGGTACCTGGAGACGGATTCGATGGGAAAAGACGTCTCCCGCGACTTCGGCCGCGATGCCAAAATTGGAACCGGGTTCGATTTCCGGCCAAGGCACGATACCCACATGGACATTTAATTCCGGGTCACAGGGGGCCGGTAGAACGGTCGTGTCTTCGGCTGTGATTACGTGCAGGTTGACGGTTTCTGTGCTGCACCCCGCCCCGCCATCGGTTTGTTGAACCGGTGCCACATGAACCGTCAGTCCCTCCATGGCGTCTGGCTCCGAGGCGATCTTGAACCAGTCGGGCTCGGTGATGGTGACGCCTTGATCTACCGCAAGCTGTTCTACGGTCTGGGTATAACCAGATGGCCATTCCACGACGGCCGTCGTGGGTCCGTCGCAATCACCGACCCCTACGTGAACCATCCCACGAAAGCAGCCCTGGCTCATTACGCAATCCTTGATCAATCGACGCCATGTGGATTGCTCTGCGTTGGCGTCTCCAGGTGTTAGATCCGTTCCGCAGATAATCTGGACTTCGCCACCGGTGGCTCTGGGTGCTGATACGGTACTGTCGAGGGTGATTGTTATCCCATGCCCGAGCGGTGGAAGAGTATTCATCATCAGTAGAGGATCACCAGCAACGGTCCAGCCAATGACGTCCATTCGCCCGTCACTGTCCATATCCAATGGTTCCACGGCTCGAATCCGTTTGGTCTTGAGGTAGCCATCACTGTTGGGCGCAGCCAAAAACTGTCCATCTTCTTCAAGGCGGAAAACCAGGAGTCCTTCTGCCAGGGCGTCGGGAAGTCCGATTACAGCCGCGCCGACACCGCGGCCGGCCTCTAACAGATCGGTACGGCCGTCAAGGTCGAGATCCAAAAATACCGGGCCCCATTTGGTTCGGTAGGCGTTCTTGTCGAAGGTGCTCTGGGTTCCATACCCGCCCGGGACCGTATTGAACTTGCCCGTTTCGGCGTCGCGTTCGTGGGATACCCCGCTTCCGATGGAAGTATGGTGCAAGAACAGTGGAGCACCAGGATAGAGATATGCGGCATCAAAGCCCATACCCATTCGGCCCAGATCTGTATTGATCAGCTGTGGGTAGATATCTTCGATGATCGGTAGGCCGCTTGGATTCAGGTCCACCGTTTTCAGGGTATTGTCCCGCTGGCCACCAAAGCCCAGATCATTGGAGCTCCATGCTTCGGCAAGATGGTCACCGTCGAGATCAAAGAAAACAATGGCATTTGGATAATTCGAGACCGTGGGGAGGGTCACAAAATCTCGAAAGAAACCGTGTCCATCGTTGATGAACAAAACGTAGGTCTGCGGTGGTGTAACGGTCCCAAATGAAATACCGGACTCCAGATCTCCCAGGCCCATAGCTATCACATCAGGATGTCCATCCGCGTTGGCATCCCACAGTGCAATGCCATGATAATTACGTCTTTCCACCGACGCTACCCGAGCGATGGTCACATCCTTGAACCCACCGTCGGGTAGACCTTTGAGGTACACGACTGGAAGACGCTCCTTGGGGCCCGGGACCAGAAGGTCGATGATTCCGTCCCCATCCATATCTTCAGCGATCACCGTCATGACCGTGTCGTCTACCGCATTCGAGGCAAGGGCCACGGGGTAGTCCATGGGCACGTCATAGATCGCGATTGTCTCAAAGGCCAGCCCCGAAGCGGGTACTGGCAGAATCGGTGCCATGACCTCGACTTGATTGGGAGTCAATCGATAGAGCCGAATGCCTTCACCCGCGCGTTGCGGTCCGATGCCCATCTGCCAGTTGGGGTGGCCGAACCAGACCGAGGGGGGAAGTGTGCGAATGGAGAACGGGTTTGCCCAGGTTCCAGCTTCTGCTGTCTGGCCTGGTATGCCCAGTAATGCAATAGCCAGAATGGCAAATACAATGCGAGCACACGTGGATTTGTTCTTAATTAGATCGCACATACCAATGCTATGGATGCCTGATTTGAGCCCAACAAAACCTACCAGCTGCGGCTTCGCGATTCAACCATCGGCACCAATCTTCATTTGCCGGATTGCACCACCAAACCCCTGTTTCTCCAGGGCTGGTATAAGCTCGTTCTGACCCGCCTCGGTACAAATATGGCCGGAACCGCGAACATAGGCGACGCGCTCATTATAGATTATGTCGACCGCTTTTACTCCCCGGACAGAGCCCAGGGCACGTTTGACCTTGGGCGGACAAGCCTGCGAGCACATCATCTTCTCCACCGTAACCATCACTTCGCAATAGGCGTCGTCACTCATTCGCTTTGGTGTTGGACTGGTACATCCTGCGACAAGGACCGCGACGGCGATGGTTCCTAGTATGATTGATTTCATCCAATGTGCTCCCAGAACCCTTTCATACCGCAGGAATAAGAAAGCGTCGATCCGATCTTGCCAGCTAGTGACTAAAATCGCAGTTCGCCTTTCGGCAGTGGTAATTGATCGGGCATGAGCAGTTTGGATAACAGCGCATCCCTCTCGGCGTCAGAGGCATATAGCGTTGTGAACCGAACGATGTGGTCGGTGACTTTGCGTACATAGTTTCGACTTTCGTGCGCACCGATCTCTTCGATGAACATATCCATGGAAAGTCCCTTATTACTGGGCATGGTCAAATACTCGGCGAAGCGCAGAGGTCCACCGTTATAGGCGGCGATTGCGAGAGTAACATTCCCACCAAATTCGGTTCGTAACGCGTCCAGATACCAGGCGGCCTGGCGTAGGGCGATACCGGGTTCAAAGAGCTGACTGGTATAGAACTCACCCATTGGAAATCCAAGCCGTTGGCTTATTCGCCGACCAGTCCGTGGCAAAATTTGCATAGGGCCACGTGCTCCAGCATGACTGGCTGCGAACTCTTTGTAGCGGCTCTCTTGAAGCATATGGGCCAGCAGCCACCAGGGGGAGATGTCGTGCAGCTCTCCTGCTGCGATCGCCAGGTCCAGATAGGCCGGTGGGAATACGCCGCGTAGAGTGGCGTCGTCAAAGCGTGTCATACGTTGAACCCAGGCGACCTGGCGGAAGCTCGCTTTCTTGGCCCGTTGTTTCCAGCGATATCCCCAGCGCTCCAGCCAGAAATCCAGTCCAGCCACGATCGCATTGCGACGGCTTACGCCCATGGCCTTGATGAGTTTGTCTTTGACGGAGTGTCTTTTCGCGACATTGCGAGCGATGGACGGGAAACCGGCAGCGGCAACCCGTTGGATCTTGCGAAGGGACTTACGAAGATTGGCATCCTTCACGGTCTTGACCCATACGGTCAGATCGGGTCGTTGGGGTAGAGCCAATGGGAATCGATTCGGATCGCGGGCCGGAATCGGAGCTCCTCCGGAGAGCCGGGCCGTCAGAGTTGATCCCAGAAAGCCGTAATAGCTGTAGGGTGCCGTCTGTGCCAACCTCTTCAGGCTTTTTCGTGCCTTGGGAAGGTTCTTTTCCTGGAGGTAGGAGGTAGCCGTCCAATAGCGGACCTTGTCCGACACCAGGAGTTTGGGGCTTTTGAGAAGGCTGGCCCAGATCTTCCGTGCCTGGGCGTAATCTCCACGGCGGTAATGAGACCAGCCATAGAACCAACGCCATTTATTCGCCTTGCCATAGGGCCCTTTTACGAAAGCCTCAAGCTCTTTCGCGGCATTATCAAAGTCGCCCATCTGGTGAAGAAGACGACCGATCTGATAGGTCGCCCGAACCCGATGATCGCCCCGCGGCCAGCGTTTCCGGTACTTTCGCATATGGCGGGAGCCTCGGCGGTAGTTCTCGAGATTTCCCTCCATAAGACCTCGTCGATAATACGATTCGGCGGCGAAGTTTTTATTGGGCCCTTTTTCGGCGGTTTTCAACTCCTGATATGCGGTCGAATATTCCTTTCGAAGTCGCATTCGAATAGTGGCCAATCGGAGCAGAGCTTCCTGACGTAAGCTCGGATCCGCGCTCTTCGTGAGTTTTGTGTATGCATCACTGGCCAGATCATAGGCACGGTCTTTGTAGAGCTTTCTAGCTCGCTTCAGTTGTTGCTTTGGGCTGAGTCGATTCAGGTCGAATCGTTGCAGGACTCGTCTTGCCTGAAAGGTGCCGCCATGATGGATGATAAGATGCCGACGTATTGCCTCTTGTCGCCGGGGTGGTAGGTGGCTTGCGAGGAGTTCCAGAACTGCCGGCTTAAAGGCGACGGCTCCTCTGGAGCCCTGGCTCTTAAGGTCGTTCAAAATCGAGATACCCTCGGTCACACGACCGGGGGTCATGCATAGGCTCCGGGCTCGGTGAAAAAGAGCCTCGTCTCGAAGAAGATCGGGTAGGTCTTTTGAAGCAAGCAGCAAAGAGCTGGCACGTAAGACCTGTTCGTGATCGTTGATGGTCGTTGCACTTCGCAGCCATACCAGCTGGACCACTTCCGAAAGATACATGGGTGGGGCCTCGGTCAGAGAACCGAGTATCTCAAGGGCTTTTTGTGGCTGGCCCTTGGCGAGCAAGGCGCGTGCTCGCAGAATACGAATTACCGATCGTGTGCCTTCGATGGGAGGTGGGTGTCTGATCAGCGGGGAGAGAATCTTCAACGCTCCGTCGGCATGCCCCACGCGAACGTGGGCCGCAGCTTTGGCAAGGGTATCCCAGATGGGAACAGGAGCGGCGCGACGAGGTCCTGCAACGACGGTGGATACGGTCAAGCAGAGGACAACCGTCAGGATGAGAGCGGATCTTTTCATGAAGGAAGGGCGGGGCTATGGTTGCTCAGTCAGGAAGTTAACGGCAATCTCGTAATTCGGTACTCGACCTTTTGCGGTTCGAACCTATATTGAAACACATCGGCTCAAAGGACTGTTCCCGTAATATCCAGTGGTACAAAGTTTAGGCGACGAATGGCGAGTGACTATTACGAAACTCTGGGTGTATCCAAAACGGCGGATGCGGCCGAGATCAAGAAAGCCTACCGGTCCCTAGCTCGGAAGCTTCATCCTGACAAAAACCCAGATGATCCCACGGCAGCGGAACGCTTTAAGTCTATCAATGAAGCGTATGCCGTATTGTCGGATCCAGACCAACGGCATAAGTATGATGCCATGGGAAGCACCGCGTTTCACGATCAGTTCAACGCGGATGAAGTGTTCCAGAATGTGGATTTTAGTCAGGTTTTCGCGGATCTGGGTTTACACGGTTTTTCGCCTAACTTTGGGTTTGGAGCCGGAGGTTTCTCGGCCGGTCCGCGTGGTCAACGGAGGAGACCGCTGCCCCGAGGTCGTGATGTGCAACAAACCCTGGAAATCGGATTCGAGGAAGCCATACTGGGTGCGGAACGGTCGGTCCGCATCACGTTGCCCGATGGCTCGTCCGATTCTGTAGATGTGCAGATACCAGCCGGGGTGGACACGGGACAGAAATTACGTATTCGCGGACGTGGATACCCGACTGCTCCGCGAGGTCCTCGTGGCGATTTGTATCTCAAAGTTAAAGTAGCGGAACACCCAAGGCTGAAACGACGAGGGAAACAAATCGAGGTTGAAGCTTTCGTGCCGATTACGACGATGTTGCTTGGCGGAGAAGTGACTGTAGAAGGACTTGATGGAAGCCACACGGTAAAGGTGCCAGCCGGAACATCACCGAACACTCGTTTACGGCTTCGGGGTCATGGGGTTCCGGGCTCGAAGAAGGGAGAGAAGGCAGGCGATCTCCACATTATTCTGAATCTGGACTTCCCGGACAAACTTACAGCGGAACAGAGGAAGGCTATCGAAGCCCTTCGCGATAAGGGTTTGTAGGCGCTATACCGATTGGAGGCCGATTCGTTTGGCGGTTTCTGCCACACGCGCGCGAACATCCTGCTCGCGGACCCGGGTCAAGCCATGGTCTTGAACAATAGGTTTCGCACCTACAAAGACCTCGCTAATAGCCGTGGGTTGTAGCGCATACACAATATTTCGAAGCAGGTGGACATCGGGCTGCATGGAGAGATCCGAGAGGTCAAGAGCCACGAAATCGGCCAGTCGGCCGACCTCGATTCTCCCCGCTTCCAGACCACAGAGATCGGCACCACCTTCGGTTCCCAAACGGAACGCGGTTGGTGCATCGAAGGCGCTCCCATCCGTTGCGATTACCTTTTGGAGCAGCGCAGTCATACGCATTTCCTCGAAAACGCTCACGCGATTATTAGAGCATCCTCCGTCGCTTCCCAAGGCCCCGCGCATGCCCTTTGCTATCATCTGGCGCAGAGGGGCGGCGCCGTCGCCCAGGAACATATTACTGCTTGGGCAATGAAGGACCCCAGCACCCACCTGACCCAGGGCCGATAGATCTTCATCGGGCAGATATACGCCGTGGACAATACATAGATTTTCGTTCAGGCAGCCCAGTTGCTGAAGATACCCCACGGGAGTTGTCCCGGACTGTTCGCGGATCGCATCGACCTCAAAGAGCTCTTCTGCCAGATGGAGGTGCCAGGGCAGACCGAGCTCCACCGCGATACCGGCTCCACGTTGAATCATCTCTGCGGAGGCTCCATGGGGAGAGTGAGGCGCGGGAAGTATCGACACATCGGGTGCAGAGGAGAACATCGTATGTAGTTCTCGGAAGGCTTGTTCTGCCTCATCCGGAGTTTCTCGGAAACAATCTGGGGCACCGTCCCAATCGTAGAAGGTTCGAGCCAGCACCAGCCGGATCCCGACGTCGCGGGCGGCCTGGATCACGGCCAGATCAGTTTCGATTCCTTGCCCGTGCACATAAAAGAAATCGCATACGGTGGTCACGCCCATACGAGCCATCTCGGCAAAAGCAAGAAGGGCACCGGTATAGACGCCCTCCGTTCCCAGATGTGGCGCATATCGATAAAGGGCCTCATCACGCCAGACGAGAAATGGGCGATCGTCGGCTACCCCTCGGAGGAGAGATTGGAAACTATGGTTGTGTGCGTTGATGGTTCCGGGCACCAGGATCCGATCCCGAAGACGGATTATTCGGGCGGTTTCAAGCCCCTCAACCTCCTCTTTCGGACCGATCTGTTCGATACGATCATTTTGACATAGGATTCCGTCGCCCCAGACAATACGGAGTCCATCCTCGACATCAGAATCCGGAACCAGGATGGCGTCGGGCTGAAAGAAGATCTTCTGGGGGGCGTTGGGTGGTCCCTCGTCCTGACGGTCCATGTATTTGTCTCCAACTACTTGCGATCCGTACACTACGTCGTATCGTTAACATTATGTGCAACACAAGCAACCCTCGGTTAGAATCGTACACATGACCACTACAGATCGTCCCAATACCCCGGTACTCCTTCGTGGAGATGTGCTCAACTGGCTTCGTCCGGAGTGTGTATTACGACCCACAACGAGCGCAATAAGCCGACGAGCACGCGTGGCGCTGCAGGCGGTTGATCTCGGTCGTGTAACCTTATCGGAATCATTCCTGCGAAAAGTTCTGGAGCGATTGGTTGAACACCCGGCTCCGTCCGAACTAGATGATATCGTCATCAGTTTGAAGGGGACCGGACATCATGAAGTACCCATGTGGCCCTACCAGGCAGCCGGCGAGTTTATTGTTCCGCTGCCGCAAGAACGTCCGATTGTTAGCTGTACGGCGGCGGGTGTTCCAGGCGGTGCTCTGGCCGTGTTGGCCGTTGAGGCCGGTGATGAAAACGAATCCGATACGGAGAAGCATCAGTGGAAATTGATCTGGTTTGATCGCACCTCTGCCATGGTTGAGTCGGTGGTCGCGCTGGAGCGCGGCGTGTCGGGCCCGACGTTGATGGCCCTTGGCTGTGAGGAGGAGGCGCCGCTCGCAGTTATCCATGGCGACCGTCTTATCCGATTTGATGCGGCCGGCCGACCGGATGTGCGGGAAGTACCATTCTTTGGTGGAGACGGCGGGGTCGAGGTTACTGCGGCGTGCCTGCATCCGGATACGGCAGAACTGATTATCGCGTTGTACGAGGATGATATCACCCATGTATTGCGCGTTCGGGATGATGGAGTTCCTGTGCCCTTGATTCGATACCCGGGGCAAATCAACTATTTTGCCGTGGGTCCAGGGCTGATCGTGGGACTGGGACTACGGGATATTATTACCGTTGATCTCGAAGCTGGCCAGACCGCATTACGGGATCTGCATCCCTATTTTGCGGACCATCCATTCCAATCGCGAAGTACTGCGGTGGTTTGTCCGGATGGATCTGTATTGGTCCAGGAGGGCCGTAAAGTCTTGCGGCTATCCTCCGATCTTCGGCTTGTGGAGACCGAGTATCTAATGGAGCGGAGCGAGGAAAGCCTCAGTATCGATGATTTCACACTGATCCGAACGACGTTTTTCGCCGGTTCATCGTATCTTCGCGTAGCGACCGACGAATATCCGGTGCCCTGACGTCGACTCAGCTCTCGGGCTCGTCCTGGGGATCGTTTCCAAACAGCCCCCGGATCTCCTCATTACCATCACCAAGCTCCAAATCGTCGAGGAATCGATCTTCGATGTCGGGGATGACCTCCTCAAAGATGGGATCCGGTAGCATTTTGTGGACCGTGGTCTGGAGATCGCGAGCTTTCTCCGGCGGCGGATCACATTGCATATAGGCCTCAAGGGCAAATCCTCGATTGGGATTGTCTTTCTCGAGGACTATCTTTCGAAGGAAGGGGAGCGCAGCACGTAGCTTCCACCATTCGACCGCTTTAATCGCTTCAAACTGTACGGCCAGACGAGAATCCTCAAGGTGTTTGATAAGGCGCTTTCGATAGAGCTTGTCCAGACCACTACGTCCCATAGCGAATAATGCACTGACCTGTGCACTCTCTTCGGGTCGTTGGTACATCTTCTCCACCAGTTCGGCGACCTCTGGACGATAAGCGAATGAGCCAAGGGCCTCCAGTCCGCGTCTGCGTACCTCCAGATCGGTATCATCCGACCGTACCAGGGAAAAGATGCGGTCATAGACATGTCGAGCCAGAGTGATGTCTTGAAGCTCTTCGGGCGTATAGGGGTCGGGCCGGAAGTCCGCCTCAAGCACCCCTTCTTCGCTGGCTGTGTCCAGGAACCGTCCGAGTCCGATACAAACAAGTCCACGGGCATGGGCGTCGGGTTCGTGTTCTAGAGTGCGCTGTAGGAACGGAAGTACACGTTTGTCCTGCCAGAATTCCACAAGCGCACGATACGCCTGACCACGCACTGCCGCCGAATCATCCCGGCACAAAAACAACAGTTCACCAACGGGATCTTCCGATTCGGATAGGTACGCTTCAATCTCTTCAATTCGCGTGAGATTTTGCGATTCAGTTCGTTCGTTTCGGCGGCTAACCAAGGAAGAGGTCCTCTTGCAACGTTTGAGGCGTTGTATCCAATGGGCAGATGGTGTCAATCAAAGCATGAGTTGCGCCCGTTTTTTGGGGTGATTATCGAGTAGACCCGGTTTTACCCATGTGGTGATTTTGGGCCTATTCATGGGCTGTATTGGCTATTTTTTTGTTCGCCCCAGGCGTGTCTTTATGGACGTGGTGACGACCGGACCGAAGTACAAGCCGACCACAAGCGCGAAAATCAGGTATAAGAACAGATTGCCGAAACGAAGAAAGGGACTGTCTCCAATGAGCGGTCGAAAGGCGAAAACCTGACTGGTGGCCTCGAAGACAGGGGTCCGGTTGGAGATGGTGCCCCGCGGATCGACGAGTGCGCTGATCCCCGTATTGGTCGCACGAACAAGTGTACGACGGGTTTCCACCGCCCGAATCGCTTGCGCCATGAGATGAAGTTCCAGAGCCGCCGTATTACCGAACCAGACATCATTGGTCAGATTCAGGATGAAGTCGGGATTTGTGTGGCGGATATCCGAACGTGTACCGGCTGGAAAGATGGTCTCATAACAGATCTGGGCGATAAATCGGTGCTCGCCTATCTGGAAGACGCCTGGACCTTTACCGGGTCGCATTCGCATCAGAGAGCGAAACCGCTTTTGCGCTCCAGGCACTAGCGATCGAAGGGGTAGTGTTTCACCAAATGGGACCAGACGTTGTTTGTGGTAGACCTGAGTTGAGCCGTCCGGATCGATCAAAATCGCACTATTATGTTGTCCTTCGGTGGGAGATTGCGTCAGAGCTCCAACGAACAGGGGTGTGGCTCCGCGTTGGATATCGGCAACAAAGCGGGTGGTTGCACGATGGGAGATGGGAAGCTTTTCCGATGGGCTCTGCTGAAAGAAGAAAGGAAACCCACCTTCGGGCCATACGATCAGATCCAGATCCCTGGGCAATAGTCCGTGCTGGGCCCAGGTCTGCTCTAGAATTCTTTGGCGAGTTGTTTCACTGGCGTGCATCTTGTCAACGGCGTGGATCATGGGCTGGACGATCCCAATACGGACGATGGTTCCTTTCGATGTGGGTTTATATTGGACCCAGCGCATGCCACCGTAGGCCAGGATCCCGCTGAGTACCAGACCGATGGTTATTGCGATTCTTTTGAGGTTGCCTCGATCCAGCGGGCCATGCGGGGGGAGTCGACGCGCCAGATATGCGGCGGTGAATACCATCAGAAACGACAGTACGTGTACGCCCCCAAGATCGGCGAGCTGTAATAGAATCGGGCTACGATAGAGAGCGTTTCCCAGGTACCACGGGAACACCGACGGCCAGATGGCTTCCAACAAACAGAAAAGGCCCGCCGCGATCAATGAGAACCGTAAGGGTCCACAGTCGTGCCCAAGCCGGCCAAGGCCCCATAGGAAGACGCCCCCCATCAACCCGTGGAATAGAGCATAAAGGAGGAGGATGAGTAGGCTCAGCCCTTCACCTACCCCACCCATTCGTTGAACAGTGCCGACGATCCAATAGAACACCATGAGATGTACAAGACTAAAATGAAACCAGCCGATCAGAAAACGCTTCCACCCCTTCAATCCCGGGGCTTGGTTCAACAACGGAGCCAATGCCACGAAGGCCAGGGGGAATAAGCCCACCGGTGGAAATGCCGCCCAATATAAACACGCGGAGACAATGGCCGCCCATAGGGAAACGCGTCCGGATGGCTGTAGGGTCGACCTGGCCAGAGACCGTCGCTTAATGTTCTGGGCCAAAGAGATCTCGTATCGCAGCCGGAAGCTCGGATTGCTGATTCTTAGCGCTCTTTTTTCTGCGTTTCGGTTTCGAGGGCCTGGTTTCGGAGAGAGTCGATACCGAGTCGTCGTTGGACAGGACCGGTGAGAAAAAGACAGATTCAACCTGTGGCGCCTTAATTTCTACCGTGTCATTTAGATTCATTTGAGGGGTCCAGAACACCCCTGTGCCCGGATGTTCCCCGCTCAAGGGATTGTGAAGTGGGCCCCCGATTTCGGGTTGAAATAGCGTCCACCCATTCGGCTTTGCGTGGCGGCAGGCGTCGTAGAATCGGCTTATATAGGCGTCAATTCGGGCTACATCGTGCACAAGAAAGGCTTCCATAGTGCGAGATTCGCTCGTTACGTCATCGGCTGCTGATCCGGGCTGTGCTGTAACCAGATGTTGGAGTCGTTCCAGCTTTTTCGCGGGAAAATCGGGTATCTGGGAGGCAATTTTGTCGAGCATTACGACGCTCTTGATCCGATGCCCGATCCGTGGACCGGAATCGCTATTACTGCTGGTTTCCGACCAATGAAGTTCAAAGATCCGGCCCAGGTTATGGAGGAACCCGCCGGCCAGGAGATAGTTTCGATCGAGTAGCCCTGGATAGTAACGCCCATAGTGTTTTCCCATGTCATCGAGGACATGGAGCACGGATAGAACATGCTCAAGGAGGCCACCCGAATAGGCATGATGACCGGTCAATGATGCCGGGGCGGTTTGAAATTTCGAAGACAGATCGTGGTCATCAAAAAACCGGGTCAACAACTCCCGGATGTGGTGGTCCTCGATGGTCGAAATCTTGCCCATCAGGGCCGCACACATGGCCTCACGGTCGAGTTCTGTAGTAGACAGAAAATGGGTTGGGTTCAGGTCCGTCTCATTCATAGGCTCGACGACGTCTATATGGATCTGAAACGAGCCTGTGTCGCCAGAAACGTGGCCCTGGATTGTCACGATCTGCCCTTCTTTACAGTCCAGGCCGGATGTATTCTCAATCCAGAGCTTACCAGTAATTCGGTCCGATCCGTGTGAAAGGATCAGCTCGGCGTAATTCGCTCCGGACCGTGTTTGTTTGAAGTCCAGGGCATATAATAGAAATGTCTCTCGGAAAGGCGTGCCCGCCGTCAGCACCAGGGGTTTGAGCATCGATGAACCTCCATACGTCCACGAACCCATTCTAGTAATCGGCACAGCTTGGCAAAGATGGAATATCTGGCCTTTATTTGTGCAGAGGCCTGGAACCAGTTCCCTGGTCTCGTCAGGAAGGCGTAGAATCTAAGAGGCTTTCTGCCCATACGACCTGGTTTCTGCCCCCATTTTTCGCTGCATAAAGGGCGGCGTCCGCTGTGTCCATGAGCTTTTTAAGTAGCTGTCCTGCTTCTCGTGGATTTGCCACATTTCCCTTCCAGGTGATTCCCCCAATGGATGCCGTCACCTTGACGGGATGGGTTGGCGTTGCGAGGTCCTGGTCTTCCAGGGCCTGACGCAACCGTTCCGCTCCACGCTTTCCCTGGTCCATATCCGTTTCCGGAAAAAGAACGCACATTTCTTCGCCACCGATACGAGCCTTGATGTCGATGGTTCGATGTACGCGTTGCATTGTGCGTGCGACCGCTTGGAGTACGGCGTCTCCAAATGGATGGCCAAAGGAGTCGTTGATACGTTTGAAATGGTCCAGGTCCAGTACGATTAGCGACAGGGCTTTACCGGACCGGCTATGACGCAAAATTTCGGAGAGTGAAGCTTCCAGGAATCGGCGGCGATTCGCCAGATTTGTAAGCGGATCGTAATAGGCAAGCTGTTCGAGGCGCCCATTGACTTCTAGGAGTTCCTGCGCCAGGCGTTCCTTTTCTCCCAACGCTTGTTCAAGGGCCCAGGTCAGCTCCTGATAACTCATGGTTTCTTGCGCGAGTTTACGATTTGCGTCCTGGAGTACCTCCTCGAATGTGGTTTGCTCCTCTACTCGAAGGCCGAGTGTTGTAGCGACTTCTTCGACGGCTGGTGGGAGAGCGGAAAGAAGGTCGTCTACGCGCTTCAACGACATGGAGAAGGGAGGTTTCACCAGGTAGGCGCGAACACGGTCCAACGCCTTTCTTTTGTCGGGACTTACAAATACGGAGCAGACCCAATCGGCCGCCGTGGCGATTTTGCACATATTCCGAAGGTATAATGGCACCTTCGCCAGTGATGATGCGTGATGGTAGGCGATTGGCACGGCGATCTCTTCTGGCAATGCCCAGGTTCGTGCCAGCAGTAGACCAATTCTGTCGTGGGTGGTGCCAAAGATCTCACGTTCTTTTTCTCGGCGTTCTTCTGGATAAAGCGGCCGTATAGTCTTCCAATGGACCGCTTTGTCGGGTTGGGCGAAGAACATCGCAAGAATTCCGAAATCCTGCAGTAGACCGACGGTAAATGCTTCTTCGGGATCCAATCTGAGCTTCTGGCCCAGGAGGCGTGCGGCCACACCTCGTCGTAAGGCATCTTCCCAATAACTCACCATATCCAGGCCTGGGATTGCATTGGGGCGCACCGCATCCCGAACAGCGAAACATAAGGCGATGCTTCGAAGTGAGCGGTTACCGAGTACCGTCACAGCATCTTGCGCGGAGATTACCTTTCGTTTACGCATGAAGAATGCCGAGTTGACCGTCCGCAATATCTCAGCGGTGAGGACGGGATCCACGGCGACGATCTTGGCCAGCCGAGTTGAGCCTACCTCCGGGTCTCCACACGCTTGAACGATTCTTGCCGCTGTTTGGGGCGGGGCCGGCAGGTCGGCCGGTTTGATCTGGGAAATATCCCGTGGCACATCAGAGGTCATTAAGAAAAAGAGTCCTGATCGTCGATATAAATCGGCGAATTAGCGAGAACACCACCCTCCCATCCAAGTCCGGTGGCATAGTGTATGCATCTTATCAGGTTCCAGAGAAGTCTTCATCCGTAGACATTAACTCTTTTCCACCCCAAAACTCTCACCGTCATGGGACCAGACGATGGTCTTACCCCGATGATCGACGGTGCGAATATGGACCGGCCGTTGCCAAATTGTAAGTACATTCTGGAGCGTACGTTTGGCGTAGGTTTTATCCAGTCCGGTCTGGTCCGTTCGATGTGCTAGCAGCAATTCACCGCGGTTTCGATAGTTGGCATCTTCGACAACCACCACAGGTTGTCCGGAATTGGTGAGTTGAAATAGAAGCCGTTCACGCACTTTTTCGGGGTCACGACTGTCGATAATCCACTGTCCGCGTTTGGGATCGAAGCGGTAGTTGTACAGATCCAACCGGTCGATCATTGCAGGGGTCAAGAACTCATCAATGAAGGTGACGTCGTTGTGGAGTTTTCGGACCTCAAAGATCTTCTCGCGTCCCAATCCGAGATGGCGATTCCAATTACTACGTTGTCGAAAGTCATCGCAGGCGTTCCATTCCTCACCAAATTGTCCCTTATCCCACCGCTCTTCGATGTCCCGGAAAAGCTCGAGACCAATCTTGTACGGGTTGGTTTGTCCGGGGGTTGTTGCCATGGTGGCGGAATGGGTCTCTGCAAAGTCGATAATTTCATCCGGGTCGGCCAGCCCCGAGGTCATCATCTTGCTGTGCCAATAGCTTGCCCAACCTTCGTTCATGATTTTCGTCTGACGTTGCGGCGTGAAATACAAGGCCTCTTCGCGCAACATCCCGAGTATATGCCGTTGCCAGCGCTCCAACGGACCAAATTCCATCAGGAATCCCATAATGTCCCGTTCCGGTTGCTCCGGGAATCTCTGTTGTTCCTGTTGCTTTTCTTCCTTAATCTTTCGTTGCTCGGCAATATATTCCGGGGGGTTGATCCAACTCTCCATATAGGACTTATCAACTTTGAGCCGGGGCACTGTCTGGTGTTCACGAGGGTCGTCGTTGAACTCTAAGCCTCCATCGCCCCGGTCTTCCATGCGGGCGGCTGGAGCAAAGGGATCGATCAGATTGTCGATGGATAGGCAGGCGTCAACGAACTGCTCTACTACGTCGATGCCATGCTGATCCATATAGCGTCGAATACGAACGCCGTGGTTCGCCGTGGTGTCGATCATCTTCCGGTTCGTTCGCGCGAAGAAGTAATTATTCTTGAAGAAGTCGCAATGGCCATACACATGGGCCATCACCATTTTCTGCTCCATAAGGCTGTTGCCTTCGAGTAGATATGCGTAACAGGGGTCATTGTTGACCACCAGCTCGTAAATCTTGGCAAGACCATAGCCGTGCAATTTGTAGTTCCGTTCGAACTCCATTCCGAAACGCCAGTGTGGATATCGTTTGGGGAACCCCTCAAAGGAGGCCACCTCGCACATGCGTCTGTAATTCACCAGAACGAAGACGGTTTCAAAGAAATCAAGCCCTTGCTCAAGAGCAAGATCTCGAATCGTATCGCGTTGCTGGTTGAGTGGTTCTGGAAGCCCCATTATTCGTTTATTTCCCTGTACCCAGAAAGTCTTTGATGGATTGCATAATGGCGTCTCGCCCGGGGATTTCGGAGAGAACCACCTGTTCGTTCTTGGAGAAATGTTCTCGCAAGTCCTTGATGAACTGTCCGCTTCCGTAGGCCGAAACGACCTGTCCGTAGCAGAAGATATTGCTGCTGGGCAGGATATGTTCCCGTAGAAGTGCCATGCATACGTCGGTATCGTCCAGGGACCAATTATCTCCGTCACTGAAGTGGAATGGGTAGATATTCCAGTCACTCGCTGGATATTCGTTGGAGATGATGTCGGAGGCGAGCTTATAGGCACTACTGATCATGGTCCCGCCAGACTCGCGAGTATGAAAGAATGTTTCCCGGTCCACCTCTCTAGCGACGGCATCGTGAATGATATAACGGGTCTCGATGCCTTCGTATTGGGATCGAAGCCAGGTGTCGATCCAGAAAGACTCGATGCGAACAATCTCCTTCTGTTCGTCGCCCATGGAGCCAGATACGTCCATCATATAGATGATTACAGCGTTGGTTTCCGGCTTCTTTTCTTCCTTCCAGGAACGAAAACGCATGTCGTTGCGAATGGGAACGACAATGGGGTTGTCGGGGTTGTAGTTGCCTACGGTGACCTGCCGACGAAGTGCTTCTTTATAGGTGCGCTTGAAATGTCGTAGCGAGTTGGGACCAGTGCTACGAATGGAGTTGTAACGCTCCTTTGTGCTGGTAACGTTTTTTCGCCCTTTTGGCTCGATTCGGGGCAACTGCAGTTCTTCCCCCAGGATCTCAGCCAGTTCGTTGATCTTAATATCAACTTCAAGTTCGTGGTCGCCAGGTGCTTGTCCGGCTTTTCCGCCGCCTTCACCTTCTCCCGACTCACCCCCGAGCGAATCTCCAGGTTCACCCGATCCCTGACCAACTCCACCGCTGTTCTTTTTTCCGTAGCGAAAACGAGGTGTATCGATCTGTGGGATGTTGATCGAGACCTTGTCTTTCCCCCTTCGACCAAGGATAGATCCGTTGCTGATAAATTCTTTCAGATTGTCACGGATGTTTCCCTTAACGATTTCTTTGAATCGCCAATGGTCCCGTTCAATATTAAGAATATCTGACTCTGTAGGCATGGGCAGTGGGGGTTGAAGTCAGGGAGGTAAACCGGCTTAGTCGCCCTCTTTCGCGTCGCCGCGAGCAAAGATGCTGGCAACATAATTAAGCACATCGGTTGCGCTCTCTTCGTTGTAGCCGTAGTCCCGAATCAACCGTTGTTTTACGACATCGATTTTACTCTGGGTTTCGCGGTCTACGACATTGGAAACCAGGGTAGAGAGCTTGATGGTATCTTTCTGATCCTCGAACAGCTTTAGTTCGAGAGCTTTCCGGAGCCGTTCATTACTGCGGTAATCGAAGGTTTTCCCCTCAACAGCCAACGCACCGATATAGTTCATAATCTCGCGCCGGAAGTCGTCCTTACGGGCTTCAGGAACTCCTATTTTTTCTTCGATAGCGCGCATGAGTCGTTCATCGGGATCTTCCGATTGTCCCGTGTACTGATTCTGTACCCGCTCACGCTGTGTATAGGCCTTCACGTTATCTACGTAGTTACTACATAGATGCTCGATGGCATCTTCATCCGCACTGATGGCGCGTTGGACTTCGTTCTTGATGATGTCTTCGTATTCTTGTTTCACCAGACTCATCAGCTCTCTGTAGCGCTTCTTGGTGTCTTCATCATTGATTAAACTGTGGGCCTTGAGTCCGGAGACCAATTCGTTCATCACCATGAACGGATTGATGCTTCCATGCCCCTCTCGGGCCACAAGAGCATTGGAAATCTTGTCCTGCACATAGCGAGCGCTGATCCCCAGCATTCCTTCACGGCGGGCTTCCTTTCGGAGCTCTTTGATGTTGTCCGATGTATAGCCCGGCAGAGACTTGCCGTTATACAGCTTCATTTTCTGGATGATGGACAGGTTGGGCCGATTGGGTTCTTCCAGCCGGGAGAGCACGGCCCACATAGCTGCGACTTCGAGGGTATGTGGTGCGATATGCACGCCTCTAACCGTCTCTTCGTTGAAGTCTTTATCGTAGATACGAACTTCTTCATCCACGCGGGTGATATACGGGATATCAATCTTAATCGTTCGATCACGAAGGGCTTCCATGAACTCATTGTTCAATAGACGCCGATATTCGGCCTCGTTGGTGTGCCCGATGATGACCTCATCGATGTCGGTCTGCGCAAACTTCTTAGGTTTGATCTTATGTTCCTGGGTCGCCCCAAGGAGGTCATAGAGGAAGGCGACATCCAACTTGAGGATTTCGACAAACTCAATGATCCCACGATTCGCGATACAGAACTCGCCATCGAAATTGAACGCCCTTGGATCCGAGTCCGAGCCGTATTCAGCAATCTTCCGATAGTTGATGTCGCCGGTAAGCTCGGTGCTATCCTGGTTCTTTTCATCTTTGGGCTGGAAGGTCCCGATACCGACCCGGTCCTTTTCGCTGAAGGCAAGTCGCCGTACGCGAATATGTTTGTTTATCATCTGTTCCCAATCACCCTCGTACCGACCGAGGAGCTCTTGAAAATAGAATCGGCTGGGCGGACACAGGTCTTGATTCAAGAGATGGTGGAGGGGGTATTCGTAATTCAAGAGACCGAGTTCTTCCATGGCGGTATGACGCCATTCATGCGGTATCAGAAGGAGCGGATCTTCATGTACCGGGCTGATAAAGGTCTCGTCGCCGTTATCGTTGGGTAGAAGCCATTCGAAGGAATACAGAGCGCCTTCTGGGGAGCGGGTATATTTCTCGAGGCCTTTCTTAAGCAGGCGTACAACCGTTGATTTGGCCGAACCGACTGGCCCGTGCAATAGAAGAATTCGTTTTTCTGGGCCGAAGCCCTGGGCAGCGGCCTTGAATACATCCATCAACTTCATGCACGGAATTTCCAGGCCGAAGATCGCGTCTTTTCCCTCTGCTCCTTCGTCGGCGAAGAAGTTATAACGGATGATCTTTTTCTTATTATCTACGTATTCCTCCATGCCGTGTGCGACAACCATATCGTATAGTCGTTGCCAGGCATTTCGAAGGACGCGTGGATTGTCGGCAATAATGTCGAGATAATCCTCAAAGCTACCTGTCCAGGAAAGCTCTTTGAATTCCTTGATGCTATGATGCTGAGCCAGTGTTGATAGGCGATTCTCAGAACTCATAAGACGACTACCTCATATGAGGGGTGAAATAACCTGGAGCGATTCGTCTGGGACCTCGGAAACCGACGCGAACAGATCCCCCATGCACAGCATGCTATCAGGCCGACGCGAGGATTGCCATCCCGAGTTTTTGCTGCGTAACACACTGAATTCAGTCATGTTTACCACCACAGTTCGTAATCGACGGTATGTAAAAGGGGGGGGCTTGTGGAGCGGACATGGGGTCCGCGGGATCGGGGTAGCGGGTCGTGCCCAAGAGAGGTGGCGATTTTGGACACTGGGTGCAACACAAGCCCCCCATAGATACTCATTCGGCTCGAATTCTCGGATCTGTATAGTCCGGTATGGCTACCTATGTTGTTTTTTGTGCCAGGACACCGTTTTGGCGAGGCCTTCCGAGAGGCTTATGCGGGCTTCAAAGCCGAGTAAGCGAAGCTTTTCTGTGGCTGGACAACGGCGCATCGGGCTGCCCGGTCTTCGATCTGATGGCTGTGCCGTGACACGAAGATCCAGGGCATTGGCAATCAGCTGAGACAGATGATTGATGTCGATCTCGTTCTCTGTGCCGAGATGATAGATCGCGCTGCTATCCCCTTCCATTCCGGCCAGGCTGAGTCCGCGTACACAATCATCGATATAGCAGAATGCTCGTGTTTCGCTGCCTGTCCCCTCGATAGAGATCTCCACCTCCTGGTCTTCCTTTCCTTCGGCGGCGGTAATCATCTTTTCAATGAGTTGTGGAATCACATGGTCCATACCCATATCCGGACCGTAGATATTATGTGGCCGAACGATGACGGTTTCGAGTCCTCGAGCTGGCCCCAGATGAAGACAGAGGAGTTCTCCCGCGATCTTACTGCCGGCGTAGGAGAAGCGGGGGTTGGTCGGATCCGGTATGGTCAGAGAGTGGGTTTCGGGCGTGGGGATCTGAAGGGCATCTCCATAGACCTCGCTGCTACTGACGAAGACAAGTCGTTGGACCTGATTTGAGCAAGCGGCTTGTACCACATTTACGGTGCCACGAATCCCGACATCGATCACTCTATCTGGCGCCTCGTAGAAGTTCTGGGTGCCGTTGACCGCAGCCAGATGCCAGATCATATTGCAGCCATTCGAACTGTTGAGGACCTCTTCGGCGTTTCGGATATCACCTCGTACAAAGTCGATTCGATGCGCTAGATCCGCTAGACGACGAGGGTCGCCGCGAGACGCGTCGTCGAATATACGGACCCGATGGCCGGCATCTAGAAGATGTCTGGCCAGGGCGGCTCCAATGAAGCCCATCCCCCCGGTTATCAGCATTTGCATTAGTCGACACCCAGGGCGGCCAGGGTACTGGCCTGATAGAAGATCTGGTTGGTGCCGCCGACATTCCAGATATCCACGATCCAGCAGTCGGGACGTGTGGACCCGAGCTTCTGCAATACATCAGCATAGCCCTTATGGTTGGTTGCAACAAAGACTACATCGGCCTGTTCGGTGGCCGCCTCCCAGGCGAAATTGGTCAAGGTACCATTCACCGGATCTTCGATAGCTGATGAAAGATTGTGATCGCTGACCTTGATGGAATGCGGACACTCTCGTTGTAAATAGCGGTACAACTTGGGTACCAGGCTGTCCCGTATATCATCGCTGTCCTGCTTGAAGCTATAGCCAAGAATGGCGACCTGTTGGTCCACCAGGGATGTTCGCCGCCGAAGATGTTCCACTAGAAAGAGGGGGATGGATTCATTCATTTTCCAGGCAGAAAGCAGAATATCCGGATAGGGATTCCACTCATTGATCATACCGAAATCTTTCCGGAGGCAGGCTCCAGCAGTTAGACCTGGGGAGGCCAGCTGATTGCGCGGGTATTCGTAATTGGCCAGAGCCTGGATTTCGTAGATGTTCCCGTCGAGGGTATCTGCAACCAGGGCGAATTGATTGGCGAGGGCGAAGTGAACATAGCGCTCGGCGTTTGTGAACAACTTGACCAGCTCTGCGTTGAGGAAACTGGTATGAAGAACCTCCGGGCTGATGGCCTGGAAGAGTTGTTTGGAGGTCTCTTTGCTCAGGTCATCTTCGCAACCAATGATCTGGGGCAGCGATTTTAATTCCTCGAAAGCGCACCCTTCCGCGATGCGTTCTGGACAGAATACGAGGCCAATGTCCGTCCCCACCCGGAGGGTTGAATTCTTTTCGATGAACCGTTTTACAAATGTTGTGGTTCGTGGGGCTACCGTACTTCGCAGTCCTAGAAAGTGGCCCGGACGCAGAACTGGAGTGAGTTCCTCCAGGACCCGTTGAAGCTGGCGCAGATCGCTTTCGATATGTTCGTGGAGGGGGGTGCCCACTGTGATAATAATATGCTTTGCACGAGCCGCCATCTCGATGTTTTCGGAGACCTGAAACTTCCGTGTCTCGATGATCGCGTCAAAACCGGGCTCCCGAAATGGCATTGTCCCCTGGTTGATCTGATTGCGGAGATCGGGGTTGATGTCGCAGCCGATCGTGGTGAGTCCGGCATTGATAAAGGCCAGCCCGAGAGGTAGGCCAACCCTACCGGTTCCGATAATGCAAACGTCAAAGTCGAACATGCGGTGCTCCTGCGCTGCTCCCTAGCCTAACGCGATTTGGGCCCTCGTCGCCAGCCTGACCGTTTCCATTCCCGAAAAAGAACTCGGGCTGTGGCCAGTCCATCGGTCCAGGCATTCAATTTTGCCTCCCCACCAATGCGCGGGTGTTCGATGGACGAAAGCTCGGCCATCTTGAAGCCTGCGTGGTAGACCCGGAGCTTGAATTCCGCCTCGAAGGCCTGGCTCTCTTCTTCGAGCTCGATGACCTCGAGGATGGAGCGGCGCCACATTTGCAATCCCATCATGACATCGCTCAAGGGGTATCCATGTAGAAGTTTGGCCAGGAATACGATGGATAGATTCCCGAACTCGTGCAGCATAGTGTCATCGTTGGAGGTGGACCAGGGCCAGCGGCCAAAGCCGCGATACTGGAATTGCCCGCAATAACGGCTGGCCAGCACATAGTCATAGCCCTCGTTGATGGTCGCTCGCAGTCGCGGAAGGTCGCGCCAATTATGGGAGCCATCGGCGTCGACGATGCATAGGAGATCGCCTGTTGCGGTGGCAAAGGCCTCATACAATCCCGGCCCAAAACCCGGACGACTCTGCTCCAAGAGTTGCACTCCGCGTTCGCTGACAATCGCCTGGGTGCCATCATCCGATCCCCCATCCACAACGAGAAGCTCCTCAAAGCCGCCGGTTTCCAACAGACCATCGAGGACGGCACCAACGCAGAGGGCCTCATTCAAGGTCGGTACAATCACGCTCAGGCGATGCCCGTCAGGGCCGGTTTCCAGCTGTGTTTTGTCTGTCGTCATATCGTTGCTGGTATGTGGGTCATGAGGTGGTAACACAGTGACGGATCACTGTGCAGATTCGCTGGATCTGGTCTGCGCTGAGCCCATAGGCGCTGGGTAGATTGATTCCAGTACGCGCCGCCCATTCGCTATTCGGGAAAGGCCCCTGTGGCTCGGACATCTGCAGAATTGGCTGCACATGTAATGGGGTGAATACCGGTCGGGTTTCGATGCCGTCCTCTGCCAGCCGGGCACGAAGGTCGGCCGCATCCATTCCCGCCCCTTCCGGGTGGACGTGAATGGTATACATCCAATAGGCGTGACGACCGGTGGCGCAATCTGTTGGTAGCGTGATGCCGGGTAGATCGTGGAGATGGAGTTGGTATTGTACGGCCAACCATTGGCGCTGGGTCACAATCTCCTCCAGCCGTTGGAGTTGTACGGTTCCGACAGCAGCCTGTAGAGCGCTCATACGAATGTTGAACGGCATATGTTCATGCCAGAAGAAACGCCCGGGACTATAACTATATCCGCGAAGTTCACGTAGGAGCTTTGCCAATTCTGCATGATTTGTGGTCAGGGCGCCGCCGTTACCGGTGGTGATCATCTTATTGGCGTAGAAACTATGTACGCCGACATCACCCAGGCCACCGACCGGTTGGCCCTGAACCTGTGCGCCAAGCGCTTCACAGGTGTCTTCCAGCACGAAGAGGCCGTGTTCGTCGGCTAGATCATTCAGTTCGCCCATAGCACAGGGATGCCCATAGGTGTGGACAGGAATAATTCCGACCGTTTTGTCTGTAATCGCGGCCCGCACAGCGTCCGAGGATATCACCAGCCGATCCCTGTCTACGTCTACAAAGATGGGTCGACCACCGGCTCGAACAATCGTTGCACCGACCGAGATGAAGGTCAGAGCTGGTACGATCACCTCGTCGCCTGGGCCAACGCCCAGAGCGTACATAAGCAGGTCCAGACCGTGGGTTCCACTTGAGACCGCAATTGCGTGCTCTGTGTTGCAGTAGGATGCGAGAGCGGCCTCGAATTCTTCTACAGCGGGGCCGGCACTTGAGATGAAACCGCTATCGACAGCAGTTTGAATTGCCGCCATTTCCTCCGGTCCCAACCAGGGCTCCGTAACCGAGATGGTTGATTGGGTTCGTTCGAGCTGGGGGTTTTCGGCTGGATACAGCGCTTCTCTCTGGGGATGTTCCGAGAGAATGGGTTGGGCTAGTTTTTTTATCATGATAGCCGTCGCATATACCGAGCCGTGGAAACCGAAGACCTTCGAAACAAAAGGATGCCGAACAAACAGCGACGTGGCAAGGCGTCTGTCTTGCGACCGGCCCGCGCATTATCGGGGGACAGCCCTCATATTCCATCCTCCGGGTCCCATTCAATCAACATCCAGACGCCGCCGATGCGCTTCCAGATCTGCTTTACGGTGACGGCGCGTACAATAGTGCTTGAGCGTTCGGTCCAGCCAAAGAGGACCTGGGCGGTGGCGGTCTTTGGCCCGGTCAATCTGGTCCGAGTGACTTCGTAACCGGTGCATCGCCGGGATCTCGCCTTCTTGAGTTGAGACTCCTCAAAGGTTGCCCGTTTCATGGGGAGAATGTACCCGGCTGCCAAATCGAATTTCCCCCACCGAACATGGTTGTTGAACATGTCAACACGTCTTTCCAGATCATTACCCGAGTCTGGCGGTGGGCAGGCGGCCAGTAGGAGGAGCCCAAGGATTCCCAGGCACATAATTACACGCTTCAACGGTTTCCCCTTCGTCCCAGTAGGCGGGCGATATTCCTGGCATCTTCACCCGTAAGTTCGCGGGATACAAACCATGCAATCATTATGCTTGCAAAGAAAATGAGCAAACGAAGCAGGGCCGTGAGAACCGTGGTAGCAGGCATGAGATGGAGGAGAGCAAATGCTATCCCTCCAGCACCGATCACTCCCCGGATAAGACTCAACCATGGCAACCGAACCGCCAAGAGGCGTCCCAGCAGAAAACTGGAGAGGATAAAGCCAAGGAGGGGGCCCGCCATACTCAGCCATGCGGCGATCGTGGCGCGGGCAAAGGGGGTTTCGGCAGAGCGGGTACCAAATATCAGCAGCCCAACGTATGTGCCGGCGCAGATGAGCCCAACAAAAAACGTCTTTCCGGGGTGGCCGGCGGCCGTCAAGATACTGGTCAGGAGAAAATATAAGGCAAAGGCGAGCGTTCCGAAAACCATGGGAACCAGAAAAACGGCACCCTCGGCATACGGTGCCCCGAAGAGAATCCGTAGAAGGATGTCTTCGGTTAGGACCAGGGCGCCGCATAGGCTGGCCACCAGAAGAATTGCGAAACGGAGGGCACCGGTAATGGTCCGTTCGGTCTTTGCGTGATCCTCTTGAAATGTTGCCGCCGATAGGAGGGGGAAAATAACAAAGGTAAGTGAGATAATTGCCTGGTAGGGGAGCATTGTGACGATACGTACTGCGCCATAGATACCCGTAATGGAGCTGGCACCATCCCGGGCCAGATGGTCCGTCGATAGCGTTGCGGTTTCCATCGTGCCGTGCAGAAGGTTTATGCCGAGTCCGGCCCCAGCCCCTTCCAGGGTGTTGGCACCAGCGTTGTGAACGAGGCCCTTCAAGAGAACGACATCGCCCTGCAAGAGAAAGTACAGGGTCAGATTAAAGCCCATAACTCCCGCCATGAAGCGGATCATTCTACGGACGTCCATTACATTGGAATCCGAGGTGGGACGAGCGGGTGTTCTTCGTGCTATGACCAGAAATGCGACAAATGTCATGAACAGCGTCACGGTTGTAAACATCGCGAATACCCCGATGACGCCCAGGCCGAGGATGACGGCTGTGACGATTCCCGTGGTCTTCAAGGTGGCAAAGCCAATGTCAAACATGGCCTGGGTACGGTAATTCTCCAGCCCATTGGCGATGCCTATCCAGGTCGCGTACAGCCCATATCCTAAAAGGACTCCGGTTGCGATACGAAGTGGTGTAGATAGGGACGTGTCCTGCCACAGCCATTCCGCGATCAAGTCGGCACCAAGAAATACGGTAAGAGCGAGGCATCCGGACACGGTAAAAGCAAGGCTCTGGGCGCGCCGTCGTACGATTCCTGCTGACGCCGGAGACTCAGAAGTGCCTTTACTGGATGTCTGTAGTGAGCCGGTCAGAATGACCATGCTCAAAACAGCCAGAAAACGAGCAAGGGTCTGGTAATCTCCGTAGAGCTGGGTGTCGCCGAACAGACGGGGTAGGGCGATATTCAGCAGGGTAGCGGTGACCAGGAACCAGAGTTTGGCTCCGGTAATCCAGAGAAATCCCCGACCAATATGGCCATCGGACCTCTTTGAATCCGATTTGGGCTCCTCACCCGAATCCATCAGTTACGGCCCTCATGTTTTGTCTTGGGCGTTCCAGGGTCGTTGGCTCGGATGCAGGCAAGGATGGTCTGGCGGTATGCCTCGCCTGTGAGTGAGAGGATCTCTTTCACCCGGATTCGACACTCGCTGGCTCGTTCGGCACTGATCTTCTTGGATTTCTCGTGCCGGTCTATCAAATCGAGCAGGTCCATGCCGTCGAGTGAGTTCCGGGCGAGAGCCGAGGCGTTGGGGACCTTGTCAAAAACCGAACTGAGGCTTTGGCTCCTTCTGCTTCGGCCGATTTTCTTGAGTTTGCCCCGCATATCACCAGCGTTCCAGACCTTGGCACAAACAATAGCCAGCGCTACCTGAACCGGGGTTCGGGATTCGACAAGTTTGAGTACCTTGGCTTTACTGTCTTTGGCTTTGTTGTGCAGGTTATCGGCGCAGAACTCTACCATGGTCATATCTGTTGAGCGTTCCTCTGCGGCTGAAAAGTCTACGCCCGGTCCCAGGGCTTCCAGCGCAAGGTCAAAGCCTGCGTCTCCCATATTGTTGACCAGCATACGTATGGCCGTCCAACGGTCGTCGACCGAATCTCCCATGAGGATTGGATTCAAGGCAATGAGGGCGTCTTCAACCAGCTTACGATTGGTCAGAGCGTCGGCGGCACAGGAGGTCGCTGCGTTGAGTGCATGAAGGCGAAGTCGGGGCGCTTTGTCCGAATCAAGATAGAGGTTCATCATGGGTACAAAGCCTCGGCCCGTACCACTGGCCTCCATCAGTCGGAGTTCTTCTTCGTTCCAGGGCCAGTCCCTTTTCTGTCTGATGTGGAGCGAAACCAGGGCATCCCCAAGAACCTGCTTGGCGTGGTTTCTTGATTTTTGATCGACACTGGAGTTGGGACTCAACGCGATGTTGATCAGATAGATCTTCATTAGCTTGAGTTCAAAGCCGTGTTGGATCAAAAGGCCAGCCCCCTCTATCCCGTGAATGCCGAGTTCAGGGATCTGGCTCTTTTTAATTCGACGTTCGATCTGTGTTTCGACTTGCGTTCGAGTTGAGTTTCGGTCCAAGCCCGCAAAGGCCCAGTTGGAGACTTCCAGCTGTATAGACTCTCGGAGGTCATCGGGCAGGAAAAAACCTCTCCCTTTACGAATTGAAACCAGCTGAACGAGAGTGTCTCGAGTCACGGCCGCTTCATCGCTGGCACCCTTAAGGCGTGGGCGGATTTTGTCGATCAGCCGTTTGGCGATCTGGATTCCATCAGGGGCTGCGTCCACCATTCGAGGAATCTCAAAGGTGAGTCCCTTTTCAACCATGATCTCCAAAGCAAGTAGACGCTTTGCCGCACCTACAGATGGATCTCGCATGACCTTATATTCGACCTGGTCGAGCCCAGCGGCGTTCTTTGTCCACCGACGCAGGTCGGACTCGCCCACAGCCCCATTGCATCCTATGGAAATCAGGCATGCCAACACGACGATAAGAAGGAACGCCCGTGCGGAGGGCCCGTGCCGTTCGTTTGAGTGTATTCCGTCATAGTCCATGGTTTCTATATCTAAACACCCCTTTCGGTTCGATGCAATGTCCGTAAACTGTGTCTGATTGGCAGATTGATTGGAGTGGATTAGAGTTCTGTTTATGCGACCCAAAACATTCACCTACTACGTTAGGATTTCGGCTTCCTGGGCTCTTGCTTTAATCGTAATGTTGAGTTTGGGAACGGCAAATGCGAGGGATCCCTACGTTTGGGAAGATGTATCATTGGGGTTGGTGACCAAGGATCTGACGGCCGTTTCCATTCTTCCCAATGACCCGAATGTAGTTCTAGTCGGCGGATCTGGTTCCGTCTTCCGAACGAATGATGGGGGCGATAGTTGGCGACTAGTTCTCCGAATAGGACGCGGTCTGGCCCCCTCGGACACCTCGTCTCAGTCCGAGAATAATATCACAGAGGAAGAGGATTTTGAAGCGGCAGCCGAACGGATCTTCTTGCAACTGCGACAGGATATTGAAGATCGCTATGGGTCCTCCTACGCCGAGTCTATTGAATCGGAACTCCGTAGTGAGGCGGAGCAAAAGGCGCGCGAAGAAGTGCGGGCCAGTGGGGTCGACTCGCAGGAGAAGAATCGTCAGCGACAAGGCCTGGCTGCGGAGGCCTCGGACCGTCGTATTCGACGAATTCGGACTTTTGTTAATCAGCCGGACCTGGTTCTGGTTTGTACCGAAGGTGGACTTTTTCGTTCCACAGATGCGGGGCATACATTCGGTCGCGTATCTCTTGGCCTCGGTGCGGGGCGACGCGTCGTAAATGACGTGTTGGCGCTTACGGAAGGTACGTTGATTGTGGGTACAGCAGCTGGCGTGGTCGTTCGCTCAGCGGATGGTCGAACACAACGTGGTCGATTGCTTCGCAGTGCAGGTGCGGTCCGTGTGGTTCAATACCACGCCACGACAAGACGTGTGCTCATCGGCACGGACGATGGCATCTGGGCAAGTGCAGATATGGGCCTATCCTTTCGACGTATGGCAGCTCCCGTAGGAACGAAGGTGCGACAGATTAACGATCTTCTGGTCTTGCCGCATCTGCCTGCCCAGGTGTTGGGAGCGACGGAGGACGGGTTATTACGTAGTCGTGATGGTGGACGTACGTTTCAACAGACCTGGTTACCCGCTCTTGGCCAGGGCACGGTCCGTCAGTTTGGTGCTATTGCCCAACGGCAGGAGGTTCATGTGGTGACCCCTCTGGGTGTGTTTCAGAGTCAAGATGGTGGGATCTCTTTGGTGGAAATAGAATCGGGATTGACCGATCGTGATGTTCGGGCCATCAGCGCGGGGCTCCAGGGTGAACGCCTGCTCCTGTGGATTGCGACGCATAGTGGTGTGTTCCGGTATGTGCCGCGGACTGAAGTCAAGATGTCGAGGCGAATCTGGAGGGTTTTTGAAATGTTCCAGATGGAGGAGCCTTCGTTGAACCAGGTATTGGAGCTTGCGACGAACCGGGCGCATATGAGTTCCGAAACCCCGGAGAACTTTGTTGAAAAGATCCGGCTCGCCAGTCTTGGACCACGCGTTCGGTTCGAGCATAGACGGGCCTACGAGCGAAATGTAAATCAGCTGATACCATTCGATCCGTTCAACCCGGCGTTGGGGCAGACCATAACGGTCGTTCCGGGAGTTACGGATACTCGGTTCATGGTGTACGTAGATCTGGAAGACTATCTTTTTGCCCATCAGGAAATGCTCGTCCAGGAATACCGGGATCGCCTCGTAAAGCGTCGGCGGCGCTACCGGACGCGAGTGATCCGGCTGTTCCTTTCGCGCCGTGCTTTGATGTTGAACCTCCTGGGTGGCCGGCCGAAAGGTAAAGCAATGAATCGACGTCTTCAGCGATTGGCTGCGATTACTGCGATTCTAGATGGACTGACCGGATATACGCTCGATTGGGCTGATCCAGTGAAATTTATTTCGACTTTGCACGGAGGCAAGAGCTGAACCGGACTCGTTGCAAGGGACCGGTGATTGGTGAATACTGCTCGTGCGCAAATTGTACTTCAGGTGTTTCATGATTCGTCATCTAATAAATTTTTCCATTCCGAGTTGCTCGCGTTGGCAAACGGCTGTGTTCGTTCTCTTTTCAATTTTCGTTGTGGGGGGGGCAAGCGTTGGATTGGCACAAACTGCTGATCTGGAAAGCCAGTATCGGGGTCTGATGGTTGACCAGTTCGGCCATGAACCGGACATTCAAACCGTTCAGCAAGACGCGATTCGATATGCTGCAGCCGAACCAGAACGAGCCCAATCATGGCTGAGCCGATCCCGTTTGGCCTATATGGCTCCACGCCGGATACAGCTTCGGTTGGATAGAGATTTTCGTGACAATCGAAGCGCGACGATGAAGGACCAGTTGGAGGTAAGCGGCCGGACCGATCTAGACGACGACGCCTTATGGCAGTTTCTGGTCGAATGGGATCTGAGCCGACTCATATTCAATCCCGACAGTGTGCGAGCGGCGGCCCAGGCCATGGACCTTGCCGAACTTCGGGAAGATGTGCTGAACGCGGTGACAAAAATCTATTTCGAGCGTCGTATTCTGCGTATGGAGCTTGCAACCAAACCGCCCAAAGACTTTTCCGTATTCGCGCGCAAACGACTACGGGTCGATGAGTTGACGGCAGATCTGGACGCCTTGACTGGTGGAATGTTCAGCCAGCGGACGAAAAAGACCTCGTCATCCGGGGCGCCAAAAGCCAAATAGAATCAGGTCTTGTTGGACGTTTCCGTAAGACGGCGGTTCCGTTCTTCTTGTTGGAGGGCGTCAAAAACGTCCTGCAAATCACCCTCGATAATCGAATCCAGGTTGCGTAGAGAGAGTCCGATTCGGTGATCTGTGACCCGATTCTGGGGGAAGTTGTAGGTGCGGATACGCTCGGATCGATCTCCGGTTCCTACCTGGGTCCTCCGCTCCGCGGCGCGTGCCTCCGCGACTTCTTCCTGGGCGTGTACCAGCAGGCGAGATCGTAGGATTTGCATGGCTCGGGCCCGGTTCTGGATCTGACTTCGTTCGTCCTGGCAGGAGACCACAATATTGCTTGGCAGGTGCGTGATACGAACGGCTGAGTCCGTGGTGTTTACGTGCTGGCCACCGGCACCAGATGAACGATAGACGTCGATACGTAGGTCTTTGTCGTTGACCTTTACGTCCACTTCTTCAGCCTCTGGAAGGACCGCAACGGTCACCGTGGAGGTATGGATACGCCCCTGACGTTCGGTTACGGGTATTCGTTGGACCCGATGAACTCCCGACTCGTATTTAAGGTTACTGTAGACCTGTTTACCTTTGATCTCTGCGATGACCTCCTTGAATCCGCCGAGTTCTGACGCGCTAGAAGAGATGATCTGGGTTTTCCAGCGCTGACCTTCCGCAAATCGCAGGTACATTCGAAGGAGATCTGCCGCAAATAAAGAGGCCTCATTACCCCCGGCCCCAGCCCGGATCTCCAGGATAATATTCTTGTCGTCCAACGGGTCGCGTGGGAGCAACAATTCCTCGAACTCGGCTTTGGTGGACTCCCTTTGAGCCTCCAGCTCCAGCAGTTCTTCCTCGACGAGCTCTCGCATCTCCGTTGTGTCTGCGTCCTGGAGCAGCCCACGGGTATCTTCGATGGCCTGAATGGTATTGGATAAACTGCGGGCCAGCGTCAGCTTCTGCTGTAGATCTCGATGCTCACGTCCGATCTCCGCCATGCGTTTGGGATCACCCAGCACGTCGGGATTCGCCAGCATTTCGTTGACTTCCGCAGAGCGATGCTCCAACTCCGCGAGACGTTGCGCGAGTTCTGTCATGTTATTTGCCACCTCGTGTAGGCGCATCTTACGCCGCGAAGCGGCAGTACTTCAACCCGATTGGGAAGGAAACACCCGGTGACGAAACTACGCCTGTTTGTCGAACTTGGCGTACTTTTTCTTGAATCGCTCGATGCGACCTTCGGTATCGACAAGACGTTGTCCGCCACCCGTGAAGATGGGGTGACTGAACGCGGTGATATCGCATTTGATTACGAAGTGGGGTACACCATCGATATCGCGTGTCTCTTCACTCTTCAGAGTAGATCGGGTCACGATCTCGTCGTTCGTGGACACGTCGACAAAAATAACATGGTTGTTTTCGGGGTGGATTCCGTCTTTCATGAGACGCTCCTACAGTGCTCGACAGGCGCGGTGATCTACCGCATGAACGAACGGTTGGCAAGCCTATACGTCAATTTCCCTCGAAATATGGGACCGTGCGAGGGCTTAGACAGTCTGGGGTCTGGGCACCAGTTCCCGGTTACATAGGCAATTAACTGCTTTGACCAGAACGGGTTCGGTGGCCCTTTCGGCGCTTCCGGGAAGTTGATTTGGCCGGTTTTTCGGTCGCCAATTCTTCGTCGGTTCGCACGGTGTCGGCGATTAAGGACAGGCCAATCGGTGGAGAAAACCGTCGTTCCAGGGCAAGCAACGGGGGACTGATTCGCTCGTAGATCCGGAGCATACCAGCGGATAGGTGGTCTCGTTTGAGAACCCTGGCGTTGACCCACCATCCCGGTACGCCCAGGGTGTTGAAATAGAAGGTACGACGGGTTTCGAATCCCTCGTCCACCAGGAGCTCTTCCAGCTCTTCTTTTCGATATCGGCGAAAATGCCCGATCTTTTTGTCGAAGGGACCGTATAACCACATGCCCTGGGGAACCAACAGGATCAGGCGTCCCCCTGGTTTGAGGTGCTTTCGCATATTTTGCAATGCAGCTCGATGGTCCTCGACATGTTCAAGCACATTGACGCAGACGATGGTGTCGAAGGTTCCTTTGCCCGGGTAGGGATCTTCCAGATTCCAGGTGTGTACCTTTAGATTTCCTCGATCTCCGAAACGTGTTTTTAGTCGTTCGAGGGCGGTCTCGTTGATATCCGTGGCTACTACATCACCATGCCGCAACAGGAAGGCGGTCATATTTCCGGTCCCCGAGCCGACCTCCAGGATTGTCTTGCCCAGCATTGGCTTGAAGACCTGGTACATATGGTTGGTCAAGTTGGTGACTCCGGCGAGGTCTTCCAACGCTTCATGCTGTTCGTTGCCTTCTTTCAGGGCTCGGCCCGGCATCAGACCGTATCGAAGAATCTGACCTATCGCGATGACTCCATGCCACCAACGGATCTTTTTCCCGTCCACATAGGAGCGCCCTGAATAGGTGATCGGCACTTCGTATATTCGCAGATTGAGTCGAGCCAGCTTTGCGGTGACTTCGACTTCGAACCCAAATCCTTCCGCTTGAAGATTCAACGCTGTGATGACCTCGGATCGGAAGGCCTTATAACCGGTCTCCACGTCGGTGAGATTCACATTGGTGATCAGATTGGACAGAGTCGACAACAGGCGATTACCCACCGAATGCCAATAGTACAAAACACGACGGGTAGAACCCTGAAAACGGCTCCCGTACACCACATCCGCCTGACCTTGAACGATAGGCGCGAGGAGGTTCATATAGTCGTTTGGATCGTATTCGAGGTCGGCGTCCTGAATGAGTGTAACGGCTCCGGTCACATGTTCCAGGCCGGTGCGAACGGCGGCAGATTTCCCCAGGTTCCTGGGATGCTCAACGACACGAAGTGTAATCGTCTTCAGAAGTGAGGGCGCTGGGAATTGCCCCATATGTTCGAACTCCGGCCGTAAGGTGTTGGCCAGATCGGCGGAAATACTCTGGAGCATCTCCCTGGTTCCATCGTCGGATCCATCGTCGACAACGATGATCTCCCGGTCTTGCATGGGGATCGGTGCAAGGACCACGCGAGCGAGCAGGGTTCGGATCGTGCCCCGTTCATTGAAGACGGGGACGATAATAGAAAGCCGGTTGGAATCGAACGTCATGCCTTGGGTCCGTTGTATATCTTTGTTCGGATCTACAGAAGAAAGCTATAGCGGGTTCCTGGGTATGCTGCCAAAGCTAAAGTCATCCGGGATAGTCCACGCATACCCCTACCTGCACTCTGTCAGCTCAAACATTATAACCTGGTTATGAGCGTTGACCTGTTCATTGGCAATTTCTCGTAGCACGCAACGCTGCTTCAGCAATGCTACCATTTCCAGGTTTTGATCCGAAATCTGTCGCCAGAACGGAGAGTCGGTGCGTTGCAATACCACGAGTATGATGCGGGGACATGTTCGAGGAAGCTCTGCTGCGATGGCTTGTAATGCCTCATCACGACCGTTCGCAGTTCGGGGATCCAACGAAACCGAACGACCAAGATCGTCGACATATTGCGGAATCACTCCTTTGGTACCTACGATGCAGCTGTCGGCCGGCACTGTCTGTTCGATCAAGTGGCGGATCTTCAACCGTTTGTTGGCCCATGATGCGTGTACTGGATGAACAGCGATTACCGCCGTGAGGATACCCGCGACTACGATACCACCCAGGACCCGCACCGGTAGGCCGGGCATTGGACGGCGAACCATTTTCCATAGGCCCGGGAACGACCGTGGGACCGTTTCCGCCATGGCCAGAGCCAGGAGTGGCAATATGGATAATAGAAAACGTGGGGTCACGATGAGGCGGGTTACTCCCGAACTTTCGGAGCCCGAATACTCGTAGAATGTGAAGAACAACAGGACAACCACAACCGTGGCTATTACTTCGGGATGGCGTGAACCACGGTAGCGTAACGCGAACCACAATCCTCCCGGAACCATGATCAGCAGAGCCGCTGAATATATGAGCAGATTGTCGCCCAGTGCGCTTATGCCGAAGCCGTAGATGAAGCCGGTTTCCCGCATATTGATGGGATCCCCAAATACCAGGCTCACAGCCCACATTCGTATAGCAGTCCCTACAAGCCCACCCAGAACAAGCCAGATCACCGTGCGGTCGCGTCGAATCAGGCTACCGAGGAATAGTGGAATAAAGACCAGCACGTTTGTTTCCCGTAATAGAAGGGATAAGCCGGCGATAAATCCCGCCAGCAGGCTTCGAGTTCGACAGGTTCCCATTCCTGAGAAGAACGCCCACAGGCCGATGGCAGCGAAGGCCATGGATGGCACATCGCTCATGGCGGCTCGACCCAGGACCAGGCTTGGTGGATAGCATAAGATCACCATCGACCAGACTGGCGAATGACCCAGATTGCGCAATAACAGGCCCGTAAAGCCAACGGCCAACCAGAGGCATAGCAGGGACAACAGAAAGGCCGCTGATGGCCCACCGAGTTGTACCAGGGGTGCCATCAGGGCCGCAGTGCCCGGAGGTTTATCCGCGGGACGGGCTTTGTAGGTGCTACCCTCAGGGCTTAATGTGTCCACGTGGATATGTCCGTCGGCGAAGCATGTGGCCTGGCGAAGATATTTTGCCTCATCACGGATCCCTGGACCCGCGGGAAACCACAGGAAAAAGGCGCAGGTATAGGCGAGGAGCGCCGCGAAAACGAGGCCGAACTCAGAGAAAGAATACCAGGCTCGCGGCCCGGAATCTTGGTGTGAAAGGCTCAATCCTTGAAGAGCGTATTCTGTTTCTGGCCTGGTTGGCTGGGCGGAGAGACGCCGAGGTGCTCAAAAGCCGCCGGGGTTGCCATTCGACCACGCGACGTTCGTTGGATGAACCCTTGTTGCAGGAGATAGGGTTCGTGTACGTCTTCCAGCGTATTCGACTCTTCACTCAGGGATGCGGCCAGCGTATCAACCCCAACCGGGCCCCCATTGAACTTATGGCATAGGGCTTCCATATATCTCCGATCCATGGTGTCGAGCCCGGCCTTATCTACATCCATTCGATCCAGGGCATCTTCGGCCGATTCAAGGGTGATCTTTGTATTCCCTGACACCTGTGCGAAATCTCGGACCCGCCGTAAGAGCCGGTTCACGATTCGTGGTGTCCCCCGACCTCGTTGTGCAAGGGCCATAGCGCCATCCGGAGTGATCGAAATACCCAGAATGTTGGCCGATCGGGTCAGGATGTGCACCAGCTCTTCCACGTTGTAGTACTCCAGGTGGAAGACCATTCCGAATCGATCCCGCAATGGTGATGTCAACAACCCGGCCCGGGTTGTGGCACCCACCAGGGTAAACGGATTGAGTCCGAGGGTTACGGTTCGTGCGTGGGGACCGTCGCCAAGAACGATATCGTAGCGATAGTCTTCCATAGCCGGGTACAGGTTCTCTTCGATGACAGACTGTAAGCGATGGATTTCATCGATGAACAGAATATCTCCTTCGGCCAGACCGGTGAGAATACCGGCTAGATCTCCCTTGCGTTCCATCGCCGGTCCGCTCGTGGCGTGGATCCCTGACGACATCTCGGTGGCCAGAATCCTCGCCAGAGTTGTTTTCCCGAGCCCGGGCGGTCCGGTAAGGAGAATATGGTCGAGGGGTTCATCTCGTTGTCGTGCCGCCTCTACATATACTTTCAGATTGTCGGTTACACGCCTTTGGCCGACATATTCATCAAACTGACGAGGGCGTACGCCGACTTCGATGGCATCATCTTCAAGCATTCCCTCGGGATCGAGGGCGGGATTTCGAACGTCGTCGACCATGGACTGAATCTCGCACTCCCGGTGCGGACGGTCAACTGTTCCAGCAAACCAATCGTGTGATTCGGTTTTGAGTTTGACCTCTTCAGTGGTTGAGGTCTTCGGGCCCGAAACGGTCTGGAAGGAGATCTGCCAGGGTTCCGACCCGGGCGTCACCTGCAAGGTTCGTGAGAATGATGGGCAGATCGGACGCGAACTCGGCGAGTAGCTGTCGGCAGGCGCCGCAGGGCGCAACCAATCGATCCGATCCCGTCACAATGAGGATTGCGCGGAAGGTTCGGTGACCCGCAGTAATGGCCGTTCCAATCGCCGATCGTTCGGCACAGGAGCCAAGCGGAAAGCTGGCATTCTCTACGTTTACACCCGTGCTGATATGGTCGGGGTCGGCGAGAATGGCGGCCGCGACCGAAAAATTCGAATACGGTGCGTAGGCGTTTGGAAAGACGGCAAGCGCGGCACGGGCCAGTAATTCCACTTCGTTGGCGCTGAGTCCCGGAACGGAAAGGGTTTTCAACGTCTCAGCAGACATGAGGGATCACCTCTACCAGGAGGGTGGCCAGATTTCTGGCGGCTGGGGCCGCAACAGCCTGTACTTCCTCGTGGGTCAAGGGTGTTGAGGACAAACCCGCAGCAAGATTGGAGATGCATGTCAGCCCCAGGATATTCATGCCGCTTTGCCGGGCCACAATGGCTTCGGGGGCTGTGGACATCCCCACAGCATCCACCCCGATGGTCTGTGCCATCCGGATTTCGGCCGGAGTTTCATAGGACGGCCCAAGATTCCAGGCGTATACACCTTCGTGCAGGGTCATATTAAGACGTTGGGCTGCAGCGTGTGCCGCTTGCCGTATTTCGGGGGTATAGGCGTTGGTCATGTCGGGAAATCGGGGGCCAAACCGCTCGTCGTGGTTGCCGATCAGCGGATTTCGGCCCGAAAGGTTGATATGGTCAGCCATGACCATCAGTTCCCCGGGTTGGAAGGCGGGGTTACACGAGCCGGCACTATTCGTAAGTATGGCGATGCGTCCGTTGAGGCTGCGGGCGGCTCGGATGATAATGGTTGATTGCCAGGGGGGGACCCCTTCGTAGGTATGTACGCGGCCCTGCAACATCAAGACGGATTTGCCACCGATGATGCCATGGTGGAGGACCCCGCTATGTCCCTGCACAGTACTCTGGGGCAGATGGGGGAACTCGGATGTTGCCACGGAGCGTCTGTTCTCGAGGGCGTCTACCGCGCCACCCAGGCCGGAGCCGAGAACACAAACGATGTCGATGGAGTCTACATTCAGATGCGATTTGATTCCATCCGCTACGTCACAGACCCGATCATAGAGATCGACGGGTGCCGGGCTCTGGTCTGATTCACTCATGCTTTATTCCGGGCGGGAGTTAACGGATGGTTGTAATGATTCGGGACGTAGCCGCGATGTTCTCCGGTGATACCACGACCGTGTCAAGAAGTCGCTCGCGAAGGGAATCACTTAATTCATGCCGATGATGCACGCGGAAGAGCGGTTGCCCGCGTTGAAGCGAGGCTCCGCGGGAAGACAACACTTCGATCCCAACCGCAGGGTCCACCGTATCCGCTTTTTGTTTTCGGCCTGCGCCCAGATCCAGTGCTATCCAGGCAAGGTCGAGGGAATCGATGGAGCTTAGATAGCCATCATCGGGACATTCGATGACCGAGGATAAGGGGCTGCTGGGAAGAAGCTCGTCGGGCGAATCGATCACATGGGGATCTCCACCGACCGCTTCGACCATTTGACGGAATCGGTCAAGGGCCGTGCCATCGGTCAGGGTCCTGCGGATAGCATCGGCCCCGCTTTCGCAATCGGAGGCCCCGCCGGTCAAGGCGAGGAGTTCACCACCCAGGGCGGCAACCAGGTCGACCAGATCTGGATTCCCGGCTCCTTTCAGACATTCGATGGTTTCATGGATTTCAAGACTGTTTCCGATGGTTCGCCCGATGGGATGATCCATTTCGGTCAGTATGGCCGACGTGCGCATTCCCAGACCTTTTCCGACCTGAACCAGACTCTCGGCCAACTCCTGACCGGCCTCTCGGTCCGTCATGAAAGCCCCACGCCCAACTTTGACGTCCAGGATGAGCGCAGAAAGCCCCGCGGCCGCTTTCTTTGAGAGGATCGAGCCGGTGATGAGCGGTATGGAATCGACGGTTTCGGTTACGTCACGGATCGAATAAAGGCGTCGGTCCGCCGGTGCAATCCGGTCTGTCTGCCCACAGATGACACAGCCGACCTGTCTCACAACAGAATGGATTTCGTCGGAGGCAAGTCGTACCCGATAGCCCGGAATGGATTCGAGTTTATCGAGCGTTCCACCTGTATGGCCCAGACCTCGCCCCGAAATCATGGGCACAAGCAAGCCATTGGCTGCCAGTGCTGGGGCCAGAGGAAGACTTATCTTATCACCCACACCGCCGGTCGAATGTTTGTCCACTACGCGTAGATGATCCGCTCCCCAGTCGAGCTGATCGCCCGAATCGAGCATAGCGCGGGTCAGTTCCACAGTTTCTGATGGGACCAATCCGTTGAGAAAGATTGCCATCAGCATAGCACCGACCTGCTCGTCACTGGCCGATTGGTCTGTGACTGCTGCCACGAAATGGTGAAGTTCAGCGCTCGTCAGATGGAGGCCATTTCGTTTTTTTCGGAGTATTTCACGCATGGGTCTCAACCCCATCTTGGGGGCCTTGTGCCGTGACAGCAAGTTGTCAAAGCGCCTGTTGCAGGTCGTTCAGGAATGAAGTGCCTGTCGGCACAGTGATTCCGAAATTTGCGGCCACGGTCTGTCCCAGATCTGCAAAGGTCTCACGGGTTCCCAGGTCGACTCCGCTCTTGAAAGAACGACTTCCGCACAATACGGGGACGTATTCACGGGTATGGTCCGTATGGGATAGATGCGTGGGATCACAGCCGTGATCGGCGCTGATAAGGAGTAGACCGTTATCGCCGAGGGCTTCGATAAGTTCGGGGATCGCCGCATCGAATTCCAGCAGAGCTGTGGCGTACCCGGTGGGATTACGCCGATGGCCATACACCATGTCGAAGTCCACCAGATTACAGAATACAACCCCGTGTTGGAGTGATTTCGTCACCGAAATAGTCTTGGCGATACCGTCCGTATTTCCTTCTGTATGGACATTTTGTTCGACGCCCTGGTGGGCAAAGATATCCGCAATTTTCCCGATACCGATAAGGGGAATACCCGCCTTGGTGAGTTCATCGCAGAGGGTGGGTTGGTGGGGCAGCATCGAGTAATCGTGTCGATTATAGGTCCGTTGAAAGGCCCCGGCCTCACCGATAAAGGGTCGTGCGATAATGCGTGCGATCCGGTGTTCGTCGCAAATGTCCCGGGCGATCTTGCAGGCCGCATAGAGTTCTTCAAGGGGGATGATGTCCTCATGCGCCGCTATCTGAAATACGGAGTCGGCGCTGGTGTAGACAATCCACTTCCCGGTTCGGATATGTTCCGGTCCCAGCTCCTCAATAATAACCGTCCCCGAAGCGGCGCAATTTCCTAGAATCTCGCGGCCCGTGGCTTGAATAAAGGGGTCCAGGATTTCAGACGGAAACCCCTCCGAAAAGACAGTGAAGGCGGTAAATGTCGGTACACCTGCCATTTCCCAATGTCCCGTAATGGTATCTTTACCGGCCGAGGCTTCGTGCATTCGGCCGTGGGCCCCACGCAGCTCTTTGGCGGGGCCGGTCCCCTTGATGGAGGTCAGATGACCCAACCCGAGACGTGCCAGATTCGGAAGGTGAATTCCGCCTACTGCATCGGCTACGTGGGCGATGGTATTGCTACCGGCATCGCCGAAGGCCGGAGCGTCGGGCATGGCGCCTACCCCCACCGAATCCATGACTAAAATGCAGACCTTCTCGAACAATGTCCCGACTCCCAAAATATATGACGGGTAGTCCGTCAAGCGATCTCGAACGTAACAACCCTGGTTGTTAGTGTAAACCGATGATGGGCGAAAGCACCGCCAACTAAAACGATCCCAACACCCAGAGCAGGCCAATGATGGCAAGAATCATGACCAGAATGCTCAGGATCGCCATCCTGGTGGAGCCGGGGCGGCCAAGAGGATCATTCGCTTCTGTTTTATCCAGGATATCAGCCAGAAGATCCGGGTCTGCCTCCCCCAGCTCGCGCATTGTTTTGAGCCGGGTTTCTCGTTGAATGTGGAGCGCCACCAGAACGATAGCCAGCCAGGTTATCAGGATACCGGCCATCATCATGAGGAGGTTCCGGCGTCGGGTGGCGAGAGTCGTGGATCGTAGCTGATACTCCGTGTCGTAGGTCGATCTATCGGCGATCGGAGCCGGTTCCTGGGGACTGACAATCCTGCGAAATAGCGTCAGGGCACGAGCACGTTCCACCATAGTATCGCTTTGCGCCCACAGGGTCATGGTCTGTGCCAGATCTGCGGGAAGATTGGATCGGGCAATTTTTTTGATGAGGAGCAGGGTGCTCTTGGAGAGGGGGCCGTCCGGCGACGAAGTCAACCAGGCCGTAACGGAGCTGGAGTCAGGGCCCGTGGCGCTATCGGTACAGCTGATAGCCAGAGGGCTCCGGGGATCGAATGAAAGCCGGCTTCGGAGGTACCGAGGGCTACCATCGGCGGGTAGTTCTATATGTCGAACTCCGATGGCGGCCTGGCCCATGAAGATCGTGCAGTAAGCGGTCTTGGCATTGCCGATGGGCGCACCGGGAAGCGGGTACCGATGCACTGCAAGTTCCAGATTTCGGCCTTCCAGTTGACCTGTGATCTGGAAGGCGTTGGCGTCCTGTCGCTGGAAGCGAAAGGTGTGGGAGTATTTTGTTCCTTTGGATTCGACTACAATCCGGGTCGAACCGGATAGGACATCGCTCTTGATCGGTGCTCGATATAGACCCAGGGGTGTCGGGTTCAGGAGCTGTAGATTCGATTCCGCATTTTGTGCATATACGGCATCGATCGGGAGCCCCCCGTTTTCCACATCGTTTGGGCGGAGCCAGATGATGAGCTGCGGATCCGGGGCTCGTGGGTTGTAGATCCCGTGGTCCGGTACCGCGACCAGCCGGAATGGAAAAAGATCGCTTTGCGATGTCTTCTGTATATCGCCCACTTCAATGACCCAGCGATTTTGTTGTGCAGATACCGGGTATGCGGGTTGTGACGTCAAAGACACAAAGTGGCGTCCCCAACCTTTGGCCTTAATACAGATAGAATTGGGCAGTGAGCCTATAGGGCCGATCAGTTCAAGCACGGGACCACCGGCCTGGATATCCGGGTTCTGTGTAACGGTGGTCGGTTCACAGCTCGACAACTGCATGGGTTTTCCCGTCTTTGTCTTCCAGCCTACGATACGAACCGGGTGCGGCGTATCCGTGAGTCTATGAGGCCACTGAAGGATGTGAACTTCATAGGGCGGGGGTTCCAGGGACAGCCCTAGAATGTTCACCCCGATGAAAAAGGCGATAAGCCCCGAGCATACGAGGAAGATCTTGAAAAACGAGATAGAGAAGATTCGCCGTTGTCGTGGACCGACCATGGCCCTAATCTGTCAGGCAAGGACCGATCCGCGCAAGTTGTCTTCTTTATCCGGGACTGGATTCCGAACTCTGGGCTGCGCTGTTCTTATAAACTACGATTTACCGGGGTAATCGCTGGGATCTTCTGCAGCTCTTCCATGAGTTCCCGTATGCTCAACTCAAATATCTCACGGTCCGCGCTCGGGATCCGAGCGATAGAACGGCCTTCGAAGTGAAGGGGATTGAGGGTTCGGTTTCCCTTTTTCAAGGCAAAGTGCAGATGGGGGCCCGTGGCGCGTCCCGTCGCTCCTACGAAACCAACGACCTGTCCCTGTTTCACCTTTTGACCTACGCGCAGTCGTGAGGCGTATCGATGGAGGTGAGCATAATAGCTTTTATAGCCCGATGCATGGCGTATTACGACCAGGTTTCCGCTTGGACCACGGCGTCGTTTCCATACCACTTCACCCTCACCCACCGTCCACACGGGGGTTCCGAGCGGCGCAGCATAATCAATAGCCAGATGTTGTTTATATTTGTGGAGTACCGGGTGGTAGCGCCGTTCCTGATAGCCGGAACTTACGCGGGTATATTGCAGTGGGCTACGAAGAAAATCACGTTGAACCGACGAACCGTCGGCTTTGAAATAGTTGGCCAGGTCTGTACCAGTACCATGGTGGAATAATTGCAGGGTGTTGAACTTGCCCTGGTATTCCAATGCTTTGATGGGTCCGTACCGGAAGAAACGCCCATCTACCAGCTCTTTGGTACCGATAAAGCGCACAACATCGCCCTCGCGGACATCTTCATAGAAGCGTAAGTCGAAGGATAGAAGTTGGATCAAATGAGAGGCCAACTTGGGGTCTTCCACGCAACGAATCAGCGATTCGTATAGCGTTCCATCAACCAGACATCCGATGCGGAGGGGTTGTTTCTCAATGGGTACAACCACCTTTTTGGCGAGGTATTTGGAGCCATCCTCGGAAAGGGTAGCTTCATAGAGTTCGATAGGATTGCGCTGATATTGCAGCCGCAAGATCTGCCCTTCCTGATTCAGATCCACCCGGTAGGTATCCCCAATGAGGCTACGTCGGAAGTCTACGAGCGGGTCGAGGGCCGCGATCACGGGACGATATCGTTTCGGATTGATCTTTGCGTCCGACAGTTTTCGTCCAAGGATTTCCCCATTCTGGATAGAGCCTTTCATAACCCTCGCCGCGATGCGGTCGAGCTTCTTTCGTTGTGGGGATTGGTGTTCCGGTTCGGTTGCTGGCGAGGAGGGCTGACCTTCCAGTGGTGTGAGGCTTCGTTCGGGTACATATTCCACAACTTCTGGTGTCGAGTCGTGTACAAAGACCCAATAGTTCGTTGCCAGAATCGCCGCGATGAACATTGGCATCAATATCTTTTGGCCAAGACCCTTTCTGCGGGCATTTTGGCTATTCAAATAGGAACTACGGTACGCCACGGAGCCACCTCGTATTTGTTTCACCCGATCGTATCTGATGTCGCTACGTTCAGATCGCCACAACCTGGAGCCGCATCCTCTAACACGCGCGTTGTTACCGGGTCAATGCGGCAGTCCTGGAACGACCGGTTTTGCAGGGGAAAGTTCTTTTCTGGGGTCGTAGATTCCTCATGTTTCAGGTCGTCCGGTCGAGTCGACAATCGCCGACAAATCTGGTCAAACGGAGATCTGGAATGAGGCATTTGTTGCAACGATCCTGTGGCTCTTGGTAAGTGAACCACTCCAGGTCTATGGCCCACCCGAAAAGTGTGCCAACCAAGGGTCCGAATGAGCGAAGTGGTTGTACAAGATATAGAGGGAGCGGAGACGCAGACGATTCCCATCATGAATCGCGGTCTTCTTGAGGGGCCTGAGGTGTCCAGACGCAAGCGTGCATCGTGGCTCTACCTCGTCGTGGCATTGCTGGGGTTTGGCATCTTCTTTCCGTCTCTTGGCTCCTTTGGTCTATGGGACCCGTGGGAGACACATTACGGTGAAGTGACGCGAAATATTGTCGAGACTCGTGATTGGATTGCGCTGAAGTGGGGTTATACAGCGACGCGCAACACCAAGACGGATCCACACGTAAAGTGGGCGCATCATAACGAGACCTGGAAGTTTATGAGTAAGCCCATTCTCATCTTCTGGAGTCAGGCTCTGAGCGTGAAGCTCTTTGGTTATTCCGAATGGGCCTTCCGCTTCCCAATGGCTCTCCTGGCCTGGTTGGTCATGATCACCGGTTTTCATGTGTTACGTACGGTAACGCAGGACAATCGCCTTGCGTTCCTGGGATCGGTGGTAGTGGCAACCTGTCCTCAGTTTTATATGATCTCGCGCCAGGCCCAGACAGATATGCCCTTTGTGGGAACGTTGTCGTTGGGGATGTTTATGTTTTTGTTGGCGTTGTTTCGGCCAAGGGAACGTATTTCCGATCGGAGGTTTGTCTGGCGAGCCATAACGACGGTGTTGCTGCTTGTCCTGTTGATTTTTCCTCAGGTCGGATTGCTTGTCTCCGATGTGCCGAACGGAGGGGTTGTTACGGCGTGTATTGTGGGCCTTATGGGAGCCGGGGTGATTGTGAGCATCGTCCTCCCGATACTGTCGCATTCGAAGATACATGGGCGTTTCGAGGAGAACTTCAAGGACCGATGGTACAGGCAACTCAATCTGTACCTTTTCTATGCCTTCATCGGATTGGCAACTCTGGCCAAGGGGTTGCTGGGCTTTGCCCTCCCTGGGGCCATCATCTTCACTTTCATTCTCATAACGTGGAATTGGCGTCTGCTTTTGAATGTCGCCCTTATTCGCGGAACCCTGATCTTCTTGGCCGTCACCGCGCCGTGGTACGCCGGGATGTTTCTGGTGTATGGCAACGACTTTTTCAAACGCTTTATCATCCACGATCACATCAATCGCTTTTCCAGCGGTGTCCACCAGGTGGATACGGGGCTTTTCGAGCATTTTATTAAATGGTTGGGAATCGGGATGTTCCCCTGGTCAATCTTCATACCGGTGGTCTTGATTTCCGTATTTACACTCCGGCGGATTCCGAAAGACGCGCAGGGACAGTTCAAGCTCTTCCTATTTGTCTGGGCGTTTATTTCGTACATCCTGTTTACGAAGGCGAGCACCAAGTTCCACCATTATATATTCCCAGCATTGGTTCCCCTGGCGATGTTGATCGGAATATGGCTACGAGGGCTACCGCGATTGCCATCACGCGCGGTACGTCTGGCGGCGATCGTGGGGATTGGCTTTACCCTGTCTATGGGGTGGACCATCTACGAGGACAAACAGGTCCTACGAAATCTAATGACCTACAAATATGACCGGAAGCTACCCAATAGCCTGCCGGTGGATCCGAATGCGCCGGTCACCTGTAAGAAATGGGCACCGAAAGACAAAGCTGGTTATACGTTTTGCCAGGATACGGATGGAGCGAAAGTGACCTGGAAGGAAAGTTTGTTCTTCCATAAAACGCCGGCGCTTACCCGAACGTTGTTGACGACGCATTGGGGTCATTATCCCAATGTGATTATTCGCGTTGTTCTTGGTGTGATTCTCGGCTTATTGTTGTGGCTTCTTATAGCCAAGAGTGGCGTGTGGACTCTTGGTTTCCGTTGGTTGGGCATCGGTATTATTACGGTTTCCGCACTGCATCTGACCGTATGGTCCCTCAATGTGTATATGCCGATGTTGTCTCCATCGTGGTCCCAACGTGACATCTTCGAAACCTATTTTGAGAGCTGCGAGCTGAAAGAGAACCCGGCCGGTCTCAATCAAGAATATGAACCTCTGGTCTGCCAGATCGGTCTATGCGTGATCGCCGATTGGACCGGGGCACGAAAAAAGAGGGAATGTACGGAGGATATCATCGCGTGGTTGTTCACCTGGAGAGGGGAGACGTTCTATGGGAACAATACGGCGATCCCGGTTCTCAAGAAGAAGGATACCAAGACCTATCTTTCGGAAATGAACGATGGGTGTACGTTTTATGCGATCCTGGAGGACCATCAGAAGAGTGCCTTTGGACAGCATCTCAAGCGATATAGCCGAGAACTGGCGCGCGAAGGAAAAAAACCTTTCGATCGCATTGAGGACTGGAACATCACCCTGGAGCACGGGGAAAGCCCCTTTTTTGTTTTGATGCGTGCCGAGCCCGTGCCCAAGACACTTCGTCTGCCGGTGCTTGTTGCTACCGGATTCCCGGGCTCCTATTATTTGCCGTTCAAGTCCCCCTTCGCGATCTGCGGAGTTCGGTCGGACGCCAATTCCTGTGACGCGATGGCCCTGCGATGATGTTTCAACGAAGCCAAAGATGGCCGTGGATTCCCAGCCGGGTCATGGGGATATGTTTCGTTCTGGCGATGGTCCTGACGGGTGGATGTGGGGTGATACGCTCCCAGGCTTTGATCGACGATGCGGCTCGTCGCGAGACGGAGCTTATCAAGTCCGAGGTGCGCAACTACGCGGCCTATGAGTTTGCCCTTGGTTCGGCGTATCTTAAACGAGCACGGCTGGCGGCCGGTCATTCGGACTACGAGGGGGCTCGGCAGCTGGCACGATTGGCCAAGAAGACCTTCAAGAAAGCGAATGCCGTCGCTGCAGAACATAAAGCGCGTCTTAATTTTCAGCCCTATCGCTTGGATTGGAACAAGCCAGTGGGGAAAAAATGACAGCAGCTACTCGCATAGGCACAGTGGTTCTGGCGGTTCTGATGTTGGCCGCATGTGCATCTACAGGGGAGCTCGCGCGCTTGGAGCGAGGTGTACGAGTACGCCTCAAGCGAGTGGAGTCCCGGGCCTATTATTGCGCCCCGCGGGCCGCAGCAGAGGGGCGTGCGGAGTTGGCCTATGCCCTTCGGCTCCGAGAGTGGGGCGACAGTGGCGAGTCTCGGCGCCGGCTGGAACATGCGAAGCAACTCCTTGATTTGGCCTGGGAACGTTCGACTGATGAGGCTTGCGAGGGCGATCGCGACGACGATGGGATTGTCGATAGCATGGATATGTGCCCGGACAAGCCCGAGTCTTTCAACGACATCAACGATACCGATGGTTGTCCCGAAACAGATAGCGATGGTGATGGAGTGGATGATGCCGTGGATCGCTGCCCGGGCATCTGGGGTTCGCCCTCGGGCGGTGGGTGCCCATCGGGCGATCGAGATGCAGATGGGGTACCAGACGGCAGCGATGAATGCCCCGAGAAGAGCGGACCCAAAGCATACGATGGTTGCCCGTACCGATATGTCCTGATGGAAGGCGGTCGTCTTGTCGTCCGAAAGAAGATCCTCTTCAACCGTCGTCGTGTCGAAGTCGCGGAGAAGTCCCACCGGGTTCTCAATGATATTGTCTCCTATTTAAGAACCCACTCCGAGATTCGTTTGCGCATTGAAAGTCATACCGACAGTAATGGAGCAGCTGGACGCAATCTGCGTCTCTCGGAACGCCGTGCGCAGGCCGTTCGCGGCTATCTTGTACGTAAGGGGATCGCGCCGGAGCGATTGCGTGCGGTAGGCTTTGGCGAGAGCCAACCTCTATTCGATAATACTTCGGCGGCAGGGCGTAAAAAGAACAACCGGCTTGAATTCGTCGTCTTGACGAACTGACGGTTTCCCAGAAGGACGATGGCAGATCATGATCTGGGTGTGGATTTGTATTGCAGCGGGTATTCAAGGCATTACGGAATTCATTCCTGTCTCCAGTAGTGGCCACCTTCGGATCGTCAGTGAATTGTTTTCCCGGGTCACGGCAGATACGGGAACAGATGTCATGCTGCACCTGGCCACGATGCTATCGGTACTGTGGGTTTTTCGCTCGCAGCTGAAGAGCACCTTGTTCGTATCATCGGAGTCGAACCCACAGGGTGTACAGCCAGCAAGGTTCCTAGGCTGGGTGGTTCTAGCCACGGTGCCGGTCGGAGTGGTTGGGCTGGTATTTGGCGATCGCCTGGAGACTGCGAGCACAAGCCTTGGATTTCTGGCGGCCACGTATCTGGGTAACGCTCTCGTACTTTTCATGGCTCATCGCGTAAGCCGTCGGCAAACCCGTCTTACATTGAAAGATTTCACCTGGTTGTTTGCGCTGTTGATCGGGCTGGCTCAGGCCGTAGCTGTGACGCGTGGTATAAGTCGTTCGGGAACCACGATTACCATGGCGTTGATTCTGGGCTTTGAGGTGGAGGCGGCGGCTTTCTTCTCATTTATGATCGCGATTCCAGCGATTCTGGGAGCAGTTGCCGTCAAGATTGGCCCGGTCGTTTTGGGTTCCGAATCTCTTACGATCGCATGGGGTCCGATGTCTTTGGGGTTCCTTCTGGCTTTTCTAGTCGGCGTTGGAGCATTGAAAGTGCTTCTTGCCTCTGCTAGAAGAGCGATCTGGTGGCCCTACGTTATCTATTCCCTGGGACTATCAGTCCTTTGCCTGGGATTGCATGTGGGGTAGCAAACCGTACAGCTAGGCTAGCTCGGGAGCATTCGACAATGAAGATTGTAGCGGTTGTCATGGCGGGGGGACAGGGTACTCGGTTCTGGCCGTTGAGCCGAAAACACCAACCCAAGCAGCTACTTCATCTACTTGGTGAGGAGTCGATGCTGTCGCGGACCGTTCGTCGGCTGACGCCGATGATTCCGGTTGAGAACATTGTCGTGGTCACTGGGCGGGACATTCTGGACCTGGTGCGTGCGGAGATCCCCGACGTGCCGGAAGAAAATATTCTGGCCGAGCCACAGGGCCGAAATACGGCACCTTGTGTGGCCTGGGCGTCGGTTGTGGTGCGGGACCGGTGGGGTCCGGATACAGTAATCGCGACCTTGCCTGCTGATCATTATATCGGTGATGAAGACAACTTTCGCGATGTTTGCCGAAGTGCCTGTGCCTATGCGGATCGAGGCGATATCATCACGCTCGGGATTACCCCCACTCACCCCGAAACGGGTTATGGTTATTTAAAATTTGGTGATTATTGTTCGCCTATTGACGAGGTATCCTGTCGGGCCCGGACGTTGATCGCCTTCGTGGAAAAACCCTCGTTGACCGTGGCCACCACCTATCTCCAGGAAGGCCAGTACCTCTGGAATAGTGGCATGTTTTTCTTCCGTGCCGATGTGATCCTGGAAGAATTTGCGGCTCATCTGCCCGCGGTGCTTGAGCAAATCGAACGAGTGTATTCGGCCGATACAAATAATATCGACGCCGTTTTAGAGGATGCCTACGGCAAATGCCAGTCGATCTCCATCGATCATGGGATCATGGAACATAGTACGCGTCTGGCGACGATTCCGGCCTCATTCGGCTGGAGTGATGTGGGGAACTGGAGAGCGCTATTGGACCTTCGCGAGGAAGGAAAGGATAGCTTTGAATTGGGGAGTGTTGTATCAGAGGACACCAGCGAGTGTGTCCTTGTGGCCGCTGAGGGGGTGACCCTGGTGGCGTTGGGATTGAAGGGGATGACGATTGTCGCTTGCGAAGATGTGACCCTCGCCCTACCTACGGACCGGGCCCAGGAGGTTCGTCGTCTGGTTGAACTTTTGGATCGCATCGGCCGTCGTGACGTTTTAGATTAATGGACCGAAACCGCATATACCGATTTGGCCAGCTTGTGTTGGCCGGCTTGCTCGGCACGTTGATGCTGGGTCTGGCCTGGTCCGTCGTCGATTTCTGGGTGGCGTTTCCATCCATGACCAATGAGCTGAACCATACGGGATCGTCCTGGTTTTCGTTGACTCTTTTGTGGGCCACGACCGCAAAGGGAGCCCTGATTGCGAGCCTATGGATGTTTGTTCCGGCGTTGGTGGCGTTTCTTATTCTCGAACACCCAAAGGTGGGCCAGGTCTGGTATGCGGAGTTGTGCCGCGATGAGCGTTCGGCCACCGCCCTGGTCGGCAAATTCATAGGTCTGTTGCTCTTCAGCCTTTTCTTATTTGTGCTGGTTGTCGAGCTGAGTGATCGTTTCAATTCGTCCTACGTGCGTGCTCTTGGGCTGGCGCTGATAACACCCCCACTTGTCTGGGGTCTTCCCATCGTCTGCACCGAGGCCGTGAAACGCAGCGGACTGTTAAACAATAGCTCGGGGACGAACTCCTATCGCAAGCGTGGGCTGGGCCTCGGTCTTGTGGCGGGGCTTCTATGGTTGGGTTCCCTTTTCTTCTTGGCCTATGATGTATTCGACGTCCTCGGCATTGGCTGGATCCTGGCATGTATCTCAATTTTCGGTGGTGGACTGGCGGGATTCTGGTTGATTCCACGATATCGTTCCGTACGCCGGATTGGTGTTGCCTTT
>Ga0310121_10000308_pt1 | contig 53573 bp, 52 predicted proteins | sample CB27_Tmax_986_MG_FD_203504 | JGI IMG/M metagenome (GOLD analysis project Ga0310121, IMG submission 203504) | Marine microbial communities from Western Arctic Ocean, Canada - CB27_Tmax_986 | ecosystem: Environmental > Aquatic > Marine > Oceanic | place: Canada: Western Arctic Ocean | collected... | reverse complement strand
AAGAGGGGATCGACAAGACTCTACAGTCCAGATTCCTGGACACACACCATATCGCCCATAAGACCGACTGCCATAGCTGCTGGGCGCGTCCCCTGTGTGCCGGGGGTTGTTACCACGAGGCGAATACGAGGTACGGAACCACTGCGGCGCCCAATCTCCACTATTGCGACTGGATTCGGACCTGGACCGATACCTGCTTGCGCGTCTATGGTGAGATTGCGGCTGAGAATCCGGATTATCTGAAGCGTTACGATAGAGAGGCCCAGGTCTCTGCCTGAGGAGGAAAGACAGACGTGAAGCACATCACTGCGGTCAACCGTAAAGCGGCTCGCATCGAGGAATTTGCGCGACACGAGCGCGAGACAAGGTCCGCCTCTGCCGATGGAGAGGCGGACGTGGTAGCGCTCGAGAGCCGGCAGCCTGGGGGCCCACACATCCCTCTCGGGTGCTCGCTCGTTTTCGCCCCGGGGTGGGAGGTGGATTCCAGCGGGGGAACGGCCGGGCTTTGTGCGCCCGTGGAACGAGACCTGTTCGATTGCCACAACGGTTGCTTCTGGCCCGTCCAGGTCCCGGACCACCTGAACCATTCCCCGGACTGGACGTCGAAGTGTGCTATCGCTCAGCAGGATTGGCGCAAACTCGACCTGATCTTTCCGTGATGGCTCTATTCGTACGAGGGAGGATTCGAAGCGCGTTTTTGTTGGGGTTGGCGACGTCAGGGGTGGTTTCCCTGGCCGCTCCCCGGTCTGGTGAGGCGCAGTCCGGCCCTGATGGAACGTTCTATATCAGTACGTATACCGACCAGATCCGGGTGCTCGACGAACGCACGCTCGAGGTCGTCGATCTGATCCAGACCCGCAACGGAATTGCGGGCCGTTTCGTCGTGTCGCACGACCGTCAGCGCCTTTATGTGTCGGACGCAATCGGGGAGAATATCGAGGTCATCGACTTCGCGGAGCGCCGTTCCATCGACAGCTTTACGCTCAGCCGTGGTAGCGATCAGTTCCGCTTCAGAAGTTTCGACGTGAATCCGCAGGAGACCTACGCGCTGATCATCGGCAAGACGACCACGAAGCTCGTAGATCGTTTCGAGGTTGGCTCTTCCGTCATCATTCAATACGATCTCATAAATCACGAAATCATGGACACGATTCCGTGGCCGGGTGACCATGAGCGCGAGTCCGCGAGCTTCATGTTTTCGCCAGACGGCGAACTGGTGTACTACTCGGCCGAAGACATGATCGTGCTCGACTCGGAGACGTTCACGGAAGTGGATCGCTGGGAGATTTCACGTGAGCTCGAGCCCGGTCTAGGACGTGTCAGGCCCGGTTTTACCACGAGTTACTACGAGGAGCCGGGGATCTTCACTGGACTCGTCCGGATGACGGATCCGATCAACAACCGTCGCATGATGGGTCTCGTACGGGTGAACCTGGCCGAGAAGGACATGGAATTTCGTACGCTCGGCCCGAGTCAGCCCGTCGGTCGCTTCGTGCTTGCTCCGGGAGGTGAAAGAGCCTGGGGCCTTTACTCCGAGGTGGGCCGTTACGAATTCTGGACTTTCGACCTGGAGAACGGTCGGGTTTCGGAACGACTCGAATTTCCCGGACGTCCCCGCATGGGCCTGTTGTCCAGTACGGACGGCGAGTTGCTTTACATTCATGTGGCGGGCAACACGATCGACGTATACGACTCCGAGACCTTCGAACACCTCAGGACGGTGGACGTCGGTGGTGACATGCGAGGCCTCGTCCTCATCCCGGGCTCAGGCGCCCCGTAGCCAAGTCCTTCAGGTTTCGAAAGACGTTGGAGAGGCGGCCGGAGAGCGACACGATGGTTAAAGAGCTGTCGGCTCTGAGGCTCCTCCTCGGCTACGTCGCTCCATATTGGCGACGGCTGGTGCCCGTCCTGCTGCTCAGCCTGTTAGGGACACTTCTTTCTCTTTTTATCCCCTACCTCTCGAAGCTTTTGGTCGATTCGGCGTTCCTTGGTGGGGATATGGGTGCCCTGGTGCGTATCGTGGGGGCTTTTGTGGCTATCACCCTCGTGTCGTTCGCCCTCAACGTGATTAGCGGAATGCGCTACACAAGGGTATCGGCCGACGTTCTTTTCGATATGCGTAGAGAGCTCTACGTGCATCTACAAAGCCTCTCTCCTCGTTTTTACTCCGAGACCTCTCTCGGTGAAATAGTCTCCCGCATCAACAGCGACATCTCAGAGATCCAGCGAGTGGCCTCGGAAACTGCCCTGGCCCCAATCGGCAACGTTCTGTTCCTGATAGGAACGGTGGTGATGCTTGCCTGGCTCGACGCACGGCTCTTTGCCGTGTCCCTCGTCATGGTGCCCCCCAGCCTTTGGGCGCTCATTCACTACCGACGCCGGTTGGAGGTCAGCGTCGCCCAGCTACGGCGAAACAGCACGGACATCGGGACCTTCCTCATCGAGACCATTCAGGGCATGAAGCTCGTGGTCGCCTCGAACGCCCAGGGTCGCGAGGTCGAACGATTCGGTCGTAAGAACGACACGTTCGTCGAGTCGCTCATGTCCATGCGTCTCCTCACTTACCTGTCCGGCGGGTTTCCCGGCCTGATCCTGTCGGGGGGCACGGCCATCGTATTCCTCTACGGGGGCGCCCGCGTCATCGCGGGTACCATCACGCTGGGCACGTTCGTGGCCTTCATGGCCTACCAGATGCGCCTGCTTTCGCCGGTGCAGGGGCTTATGGGACTGTGGGCCAATTTCGCGACCGCGAAGGTATCGTTGGGGCGAGTCCACGAGATTTTGGATGTGGAGCCCGAGGTGAGCGAGCGACCCGACCCCGTCGCGCTGCCCGTCGTTCACGGGTCTGTGACCTTCGAGGGCGTCACCTTCACATTCGGCCGAGGTGGCTGCGTGCTCGAGGACGTGAGCTTCCAAGTCAGGCCAGGTGAGATATTGGCGGTCGCGGGTGCGAGCGGAAGTGGGAAGTCTACCATCGCGGACCTCCTCGCTCGACACTTCGATCCGGATGCGGGATGTATTTCTTTGGATGGCGTAGACCTGAAAGATATCTCGCTTACGGATTTGCGCCGCCAGATCGTGACGGTGAATCAGGAACCGTTCGTCTTTCATGCCTCGATTGCCGAGAACATCCTTTATGCTCGCCCAGAGGCGTCGCCGAACGATGTGGCCGAGGTGGCTCGAGCGGCCGGCCTGGATGATTTTCTCTCCGGGCTTCCGCAGGGGCTGGATACTACGGTGGGTGAGCGCGGACTCGCGATGTCAGCGGGGGAGCGACAACGAATCGCCATAGCTCGCGCACTTCTGGCCGACCCCGCGATCCTGGTGCTGGACGAAGCGACTGCCGCTCTGGATCCGGCCACTCAGGCTGAGGTCATCCGTGGCTATGAAGCCGCCATGAGAAATCGCACGACCATTCTGATCAGCCATCGCCTGGAGCTTGTGGAGCGAGCCGACCGTGTGGTGGTTATCGAGGGATCACGCGTCGTCCAGGAGGGCACTCCTCAGGAGTTGAGGGAAGTTCGTGGCCCGTTTTTGGAACTGTTCGGTGCCCGCGCTGACGTACGTACGGCTGGGCACGTGAAGGCTCCACAGTGACGGATCTCGTCGACACCGGGCGGAGCGTTCCGGTGGATATTCGGGTCGGCCCCGGGCACGCAGCCCTGGCCGGACGCACGGGACGTGGAGTGGTCGTGGCGGTAATCGACAGCGGCGTTCATTCGGATCATCCCCATGTCGGGGGAGTGGCCGGCGGTGTGGCGTTCGAGCAGGACGGTGAAACTCATCAGGACTACACGGACCGCATGGGTCATGGCACCGCAGTCACAGCAGCGATTCGGGAGAAGGCTCCCGACGCGGAGATCTACGCTGTGAAGGTCTTTGGCCGGAAGTTGTCCACCTCGACCGGTGTACTCGTCCGGGCTATCGATTGGGCGACGGAGAAAGGTGCCAGACTGATCAATCTCAGCCTCGGGACCCCGAAGGCCGAACATGAGCTCACTCTATGGGCCTGTGTTCAGAGAGCGACGGATCGAGGAGCTGTGATCGTCTCTCCTAGAGAATACGACGAGCGCTCCTGGCTTCCGGGAAAGATCGAGGGAGTTGCCGGTACCATCCTAGATTGGACGTGCGAGCGGGAGGAAATCCGGATGTCTCGACGGCCCGGTGGATCGATCGTTATGTTCGCATCTGGGTACCCTCGGCCCATTCCAGGGTCCTCCCCGGCTCGGAACCTCAAGGGAGTGAGCTTCAGTGCTGCCAACGTGACGGGTATTCTTGCAGGCGTGATGCAGGGTCGGCCCCAACTACGATCTCCAACCGACGTTTGGAAGTTCGCAAGTATCCATCAACCTCTTGATCAGCCATGACGTCATCTGCGAACCAAGCGGAATCCAAGGACCGGAGTGAAGGCGACGGATCGCAGCAACTGAGACCTCCAGTGGCGGCGATCGGCATCGTGGGCGCTCTGTTGATCCTGGCAGCCATATTCGTCGCGTCGAGCCTCGGCCGACCCGAGTTGGAATGGTATGCCGTATCGGCTTCGGACCCTCACGAGGCGGGGGACAGCCTCGTTGGTCCGATGGTGTACACGATCGACGGAAGAGGGGACGGCCTCACGTTTTTCGACTTCTCGAGCGGCTCGGTGGTAGAGGAGCCGGACCCTCTGGGATGGGACCTGGCCTTTCATCGATTCACCGTTCTTGCGAATGGTGGTGTTGGATTCGCGGGAGTTGGGGGGATCCGTGCTCTGGGCCCCATCTCCTTCGACTCGATCACCTCGGTCCCCGCCGATGGATACTCGGTGAACCAAGAGACTCCGGAGCCGTCCAATCCGGCGATGATCAAATGGTATGACTACAGCTGGACGAGTCACGTCCTACGACCCAAGCCGGAGGTGTTCGCGATCCGGACTGCGGACGGTCGCTATGGCGTATTTCAGATTCTGAGCTATTACTGTCCCGGAGCCCATGCGGGCTGTATCACGCTACGTTACCGCTACCAGGGAAGTGGTGGCGTCACGTTCGAACGAGGTAAGCGACAAGATGCTGCGTAAATCCCCATCGGTGTGTCTTCTCGCGGGGGCCCTGATGGGGCTCTCCTCGTGCGTCGACGGAAGCAATGGCGCCGACGGAACTCGATCAACCGACGAGGGCGCCACGATTTCGTCCGCGCCACTCCCGGAGGGTGCCCAAGCCAGGTCCTTTACGGGCAGAGCTCTCTTTCCTCCCGATTTTCCGGACGAGGTGCGAGCGGTCTACGATGCCAATCTGGTCACCGCGTTGGCGGACCTCGAAGCCTCACCGGAAGATGCGGACGCGTTGATCTGGGCGGGACGCAGATACGGCTATCTGGCCCACTACCGCACAGCCATCGACTTGTTCACCTCCGGAGCAGAGCTTTTCCCCGACGACGCTCGCTTCTTGCGGCACCGGGGCCACCGGTACCTGTCCGTCCGAGAGCTTGATCGAGCCGTCGAGGACTTCCGGCAGGCGGCAGGACTCATTCAAGGGCAGGCCGACGAGGTCGAGCCTGATGGTTTGCCCAATGCCCGCGGGATTCCGACGAGTACGCTCCAGTTCAATATTTGGTACCACCTCGGTCTCGCCCATTATCTGAAAGGCGACTTCGAATTGGCTCGCGCGGCCTACCTCGAGTTGATGGCCGTGTCGAAGAACAACGATGCGGTGGTTGCCGCTAGCTACTGGTTGTACATGACGTTGGTCAGGCTTGGACGAGACGAAGAGGCGCGGGAGGCGTTGACTCCGATCAACGCGGACCTCGACATCATCGAAAACGGTGCCTACCTCGACTTGCTTCTCCTCTTCAAGGGAGAGCGCACGCCGGACGACCTCCTGGGCCCGGGCGGGGAAGAGACCCTGAACGGCGCTACCTTGGGGTACGGTATCGGCTTCTGGTATGTGATGGCCGGAGACACGGAACGTGCGGCCCAGATTTTCGACCAGGTTGTGGCGGTCGAAGCGCAGTGGGCCGCGTTCGGCTACATCGCTTCCGAGGTCGAGGCGATTCGATTGGCCGGCGCATAGCCCCAAAAACTACCGTGGGTCCGGACTTAGAACTCGAAGCCGCCCGTCGTGCTGTCGGCGGATTCGCCATCCCTACGCCACTTCTATTCGAGCCGGAGCTGTCGGCCCGAGCCAAGACTCCGATCTATCTGAAGCTGGAATGCCTACAGGTGACCGGCTCCTTCAAGATTCGGGGCGCCGCCAACCGGATCACTGCGCTGACGGAGGAGCAGCGTCGACGGGGTGTCGTCGCATGCTCGAGTGGAAACCATGGGAAGGCCGTCGCTCACGTGGCGGGCGCCTGCGGCATCCCCGCCGTCATCTGCACGCCCGAATGGGTAGATCCCGTGAAGCGTTCGGCCATGGAGCGGGCCGGCGCTCGCGTCCTCGCCGACGGAAAGACCTACGATGAAGCCGATGCGCAAGCGGGAGAGTTACAACGCCAGGAGGGCATGACCCTCGTCCACCCATTCGACGACCCTTTGGTGATCGCGGGGCAGGGGACACTCGCCTTGGAGATCCAGGAGGACCTTCCCGATGTCGCCGAGATCCTGGTTCCCCTCTCGGGGGGTGGTCTCGCGGCAGGTGTGGCATACGCCTTGAAGAGTGTGTCCCCTCACGCGACCGTGACTGCGGTGTCGGCTCAGCGGGCGTCGGTGATGCTGGAGAGCCTCGCCGCCGGGAAACCCATCGAGATGGCGGAAGAGGGAACGATCGCCAGTGCTCTCTCAGGTGGGATCGGACTCGACAACACCTACACGTTCGCGATGGTCAGGGATTGGATCGACCGCCACTTGAGCGTGCCTGAGGAGGCCATCCTGGAGGCGATGGCCTATGCGCTCTCGCACTTGCATCTGGTGGTTGAGGGCGGTGGTGCCGTAGCGCTCGCGGCCATCCTAGCGGGGCTGTGGCTCCCGCTGAGTGACAGCGGGCCCACAGTGATCGTCTTGAGCGGAGGCAACCTCGATCCGAAGCGCCTCCACGAGGTCGCTAGGTGACCGTCTTCGACACTAGACGGCTACTAGCACGGCTGCACGGTCACTGAGTCCGGACAAGCCAGACTTGGAGCAACTGAGACATGTCTCCCCCGCCCGTCGCGCGCACGCGTACCGTATACGATTGGGGGGCACCGTTCCCACCCACCAAGAAGTAAGCCGTCGACGGATCTCTGATCGTAACGTCGTCCGCAAAGTTGACGAAGCCATACTCGGTCGGATGTAACCACGCTGTGTCCAACAGACCATCTGCCACGCTACGGAGATCCCAACTGCTCATGGTGAGGGGGGCTATGGCTCCGGGGCGATCGTCCATGTAAAGCGTGGCTGCCCACTGTGCGAGTAGATCGTCGAAGCTTCCTTGACCGGCAAGCACGTCGCCCAGGTTGTCGAACCCGGATCGATCTCCGTCGATAATGGCAGTCTGGAAGGCAGCTTCACCACCGAGAGCATCCCCGTACTGATCTGAGAGCCATCGCAAGAGCGACCAGGTGACTCCGTACCACAACGAACGGCCTCCACACGGATGATCCGAGTCGCTGGCGATCCACGTGCACTCCTGTGGCGCGCCCTCGATCTTGTCAGCATCCCGGTCCGCAGGCCAACCGAAGTAGTACACCATATCAACCCACGGATTGAGGTACCAAGGGTACGCCTGGAGAGAGTCTAGATTCAGCGCAACCCTGACATTGAGATTTTGACGTGCCGTATTCGACAACACGGAGTGTCCCACGATCTCTTCGGACAGTGTAGCTTGTCCCTCGCTCACGAAGAGGGCCATGAGATCCGTGGCGGTGGGCGACACGATGCGCCGTCCGAACTGAAAGATGTGCGTGAACTCGTGGGCGATGACCAGGGGAAGGAATTCGAAGAAGGACACCGGGTCCACGAACTGCCCAAAGGTGCTGTCCGGATCGGGGGCGAGCGTGTAGAAGAACTCGCCCTCATTGCTCGTGTGGATACCGTCCACGTCCCGAGCGAGGAAGTCGCAGGGATTCACGAAGCCGATCGTCTGTGACGTGCTAGCGTTGTCACTGTTGATCTGCTTCGTCATGATGATGACGATCCTTCCGTTGCCGTCGAGGTCCGTCACAGCGCCGTATTCGGCCACCTCCGTGGCGTAGATGGAGTTGTCGAAAAGCGCCGCCAGTTCGTCGAATTGCGCGTTGGTGAATCCACCCGGGGGGTTGTCAACGTCGGTCCACCACATCGAAGTCGCGGTCTTCGCCCTGAGCTCCGCCGTTACGAGGCCTGTAGCGATATCCGAACAATCACGTCCGAGCCGGCGGACACGGAACTCCTCCAGCTCCCCGACATTCTCCTTTCCATCGATCAGCCCTAAACGGTCCGGAGCGCGCTGGGCCAGTGACGCGGCTCCCCGGAAGGCCATCGGCTCTCTCACCGGCGCCACAAGACTCTCCATCAAGGCGGTGTGCCCCAGACGATGCTGACGGTACATCCGGGCAAACGGATCCTCGAAAGACTGTGGCTGGAATGGTTCGGGCCCGACAAGGCGTGACGACGGCAGCGCCGTCACACTCCGAGCCGGAGCGGCTGTGCTGGTCCCTAGAATACCTTGAACCGTGACGCCGCGAACGGTATTTCCGCTCGTCCCCGTCGACTGAACACCGAGAAGATATTGGGCGTTTGCGGGGCCCGAACCCAGATTGAAGCAGTAACTCGTATCGTGGTAGACCGCCTGCTCGCCGACGGCGAGTGATACGGTCTCCGGGGCGGGGCTATTCGGATCCGGGTTCACGGTCATGTTAATCGGGCCGCTGGTCAGACTGAAGACCGACACTTCCAAGGTCGCCACCCGTGCGAGTCCGCACCCGGACGGGATGGTCACGGTGAGCGACGTCGATGTCGCGGCCGAGACCGGCAGCGGCACGCCATCGAGAACGACCATATTGGACGCCGTGTTCGAGGCAAAATTGCTCCCCGAGATGGTCGCGTCCTGACCCTCGATCAAGGGATCTGGAGAAACGCCCGTTATCTGGGGCGGACCGCTGGGCGGACCCGTGCTGTCGTCATCCCCTCCACAAGCGGTCAGGAACACGGACAGAGCGAGAACGAAAACGATGGGTCTATACATCATTACCTCCAGGGGAACACCATGGGCCGTCACCTGAAATGTAGCGACGGTCCCACATCGGGCCCTGTTTCTGTTGCGCTTCGGTCCCCTTGGGGATAATGAACGATGCATTAGGTCCAAGACGGGAGTCAACTCGCACGTTCCCTCTACAGTGACGATCCATACGACGAAATCGACAGAATGTGTCTCCGAACCCCGGGGCAATCGGTTGCTACGGAAGGATCCTAGGAAGGATGTGAGCGGCCGTTCCACGCAGACTAGAGTGAGCGGCGCTGGTCAACGACGTCTCCTCTGGATTGACCTCGACGACCCGTCCGCCGGACTGCCGAGTCAACCGGGGTAACGACGCTGCGGGCTGGACGACGGAGCTCGTGCCCACCACGAGGCAGACCTCCGCGGCAGCAGCCAATGTCATCGCCTCTTCGAGGATCTGTGGATCGAGGGCCTCACCGAACCACACGATATCGGGTCGAAGAAGAGCTCCGCACTCCGAGCAGTGGGGAAGGGAGTGGGCACTCGTGGCGTCGATCGGGCCTCGATGCTTCCCTGTCACGGGACAACCGGTGCACCGAACTCGGAACAGCGAGCCGTGAAGCTCGAGCGGTCTAGTCGACGGGAGCGGCTCGCGCACGGTCGCCTCCGCAGCTTTCTCGAGCGCCGAGGCATGAAGCCCGTCCACGTTTTGCGTCGCGATCCTCGCGTCACTGTTCCGGAGAGTCGTGCGGGCGAGCGCATCATGCCCCGCATTGGGGTTGCACGCGCCCACGATACCTCTTCGCCAACCGTACCACTCCCAGACCAGGCGGGGATCGCGGTGGAAGGCCTCGGGAGTCGCCAGTAGCTCCGGGCGATGATTCTTCCACAGTCCATCCGAGCCTCTGAAAGTCGGTACACCCGACTCGGCGCTCACACCGGCCCCGGTCAAGACGAGAATGCGCCGGGCAGACTTGAGTAGGTCACGTACCTCTCCCAGTTCGTCGCCCGGGGTCATCTGCGGAGCACACCCCACGCCAACATCAGCCAACCGACGACGAACGAGAGGCCACCCAAGGGGGTGACGGCCCCCAGCCAACGTTGCCCTGTGAGCACCAGCACGTACAAGCTCCCCGAAAAGACTGCGATGCCCACGATGAACAGCCAACCCGCCGCGTTGACACTACCCGATGGCCAACGTGATACGACCCACGCCACGACGAACAAGGCGAGCGCATGATACATCTGATATCGAACGCCGATCTCGAAAGTGGCCAAATCGGTCGAACTCAGACGAGCCTTGAGGGCGTGTGCGCCGAAGGCCCCAAGGGCCACGGCGATCGCCGCTGCGATTGCGCCGAAAGATGCGAAAAGGCGGTCCATTTATCCCCCTCGAGCGGTCAACAGGCATGGTCATTCAGCGGGTGGAGCGGAGGCCAGACTTCGTCCCTGCTCACGTTGACAGCATAGGTTCGCCGAAGGTCGGGAGCCAGGAGGGGGGCGGAGTCATCGCCGCCGGTGGCGCCAAAGGGGTCCTCCCTGTAAGCTCCCGGCATGCACGCCACAGATCTCGCAGGCTCCCGCCAGATTCGAGCCCTTGGACGGCGCGGCGGTAGTGTGGCCGTGGCTGTGGGTTTCGCCCACCTACTCAACGATGCTTACGCGTCGTTTCTCAGTCCGCTCCTCCCGCGGCTCATGCAGAATCTCAACCTTTCGATTGCACTCGCAGCCTCTCTGGCGATGACCTTCTCCTTGGCATCGTCACTGCTGCAGCCCGCGGCAGGATATCTGGCAGACCGGTACGGCCGAAAAATGTTCGTCGTGGCCGGGCCATTGATCTCGGGGGTCTTCCTCTCACTCATCGGACTCGCGCCATCCGCCGGCGTGCTCGTTCTGGTGCTCATCCTCGGAGGCATAGGGAGCGCCGCCTTTCATCCCCCCGCTGCCGCCATGTCGGCGCGAGCCGCGGAGGGGAAGGGGAGTGGACTTCGGATGTCCGTCTTCTCGTTCGGTGGAAGCGCGGGCTTCGCCATCGGCCCTCTCTTGATCGTTGGTTTGGTCTCGGTGGTCGGACTTCAGGGAATGTGGATCGCGATGTTACCTGCGATCGTGGTCTCCGTCCTACTCGTTCGGGTTCTTCCGACGGATAGACCTCACGCCTCGGCACCTCCCCCTCCGTCCCCCATGACTGTGCTACGAAGCCTCAGAGGGCCTCTTGGCGTAGTTTTCTGCATCAGCGCCATCGGCGCCTTCGTGCAGCGCGTGTTTCTGACGTTGTCGCCGATCATCGTCTTTCAGGCCGGTGGCTCGGAGGCGAGAGGCGCGGTGACGTTGAGCGTGTACTTCGCTGCTCAGGTGGGCGGGACGCTCATGGGGGGGATGCTGACGGACCGTATGGATCGAACACAGCTTCTGGCCGTTTTGACAGCCTTGGCAGTGCCGGCGCACCTTCTCGCCCTCTCGCTGCCGCCCGGCTCGTCGTCGGCTCTCCTGTTCGCGGCGTGTGCGGGATTCCTGAACATGGCGATGTTGCCGCCGATCGTGGTGATGGCGCAGGAGATGCTTCCCGAGAGTACTGCCATCAGCTCGGGGATCGTCATGGGGCTCGCTTGGGCCGCCGGATCGGTGGGTGTCCTTGCCACGGGATTTTTTGCCGACATCATTGGTGCCCGCTCGGCAGCGTTGATTTCCGTGCCCGTGCTCTTCGTCGGATCGGTACTAGCTTTCCATCCGCTGCTCCACGGCCATCGCAGACCCGTGTACTCATAGGAACGAGGCGAATGCCACTAAAGGTCATACCTAGGCGCGACCGGAAGCTGAACAAGTTGCTCAAGGCTGCTATGCCGGTCGAGTACAAGAAGACGAGGAAGATCTACGGTAGAGGAGATGAATCGCCCGTCGCCTATATCGTACGCACCGGCCACGTTCGCTTGACTCTTCCCAGAACTGGAAGCCAGACGGAGCGCACGGTCGGGATCGTGGGGCCTAACGAACTGTTCGGTGAGGAGGCCTTCTCACCGGACGTGCCGAGACGCTACACCGCGATGTCCGGCACCTGTTGCACGGTCGCTCCATTGGACGGATCAGGCGTGTTCAAGGCCCTGCGAGGGTCGCCGAAGACTCTTTCGACGGTCTTCTCGAGCTGGCATGCCGATCTCGTCTCTGCGAGGCGAGTGGCAGGATTGTCGGGTTCTTCGTCGAAAGCCAGGATCGCGGATGTGTTGCTGAACCTCGCCGGTCGCCTCGGGAATGAGGAGGGGCGCAGGATCCGACTGGAGCATTGGTTCACGCATCAGGAGATCGCGGACCTCGCGGGTGCTCATCGGTCCACGGTCACGACGGCAATGAACGACTGGATCTATGAAGGCGTCCTCAAGCAGGGCCCGGGGGAGCTTGTCATCGCCAAGCCCGGGACTCTCAGGAAGGCGGGGACCGAGGCCTCCAGAAAGAGGCGGCGAAAGCGAACTGGCGGTTGACCCAAATTTTCGCTAACACTAGGTTTCACAGTATTTTAGCATTAACCATCCACCCGTGTCCCGAGTCCAATGTCCAAGCGGCAACGCCCGTCTTCGAGGCGGTTATCCCAACAGCCCGACAAGAATGAAGATGCTTTTGTCGCCAGCGTTATGGAGCTTTCCACTTGGACGGGAAGGAACCATCACCTGCTCATTATGGGCGGCGTGGTACTGGCGCTCGCCTTACTTGGCGGCGTGTATTACGTCGACTTTCAGCGAACTCTGACCGTCCAGGCCGTAAACCGGCTGGAATCCATCCATCAGACGATATCCATTTCCGCGCTTGAGGATGCCAAGACCCAACTGAGCGTCTTCGTGGACCGGTTCGAGGGAACAGAGCAGGCCGATGAGGCCATCGTGCTGCTCGGAAGGCTCCATCTTGAGGGTGGCGACGCGGCCGTGGCGATCAGCGTGCTGGAGAGGGCGCAGTTCGGATTTCGCCAATCCATCGCTCTTCAGGGTAACACACTCCTTGCGCGTGCCTATGAGGATCTCGGTAGATGGGCGGACGCGGAGGGAATCTATCTGCGTGTTGCCGACGGCGCGGAGTTAGACTTCCAGATCCGTGCGGCCCTGGGTGGAGCGGCGCGCGCGCGCCGACGCCAACAGGATCTCGGAGGGGCTGCGGAGCTCTATGAGAGAATCCTCGCCACTTTCGAGGATGGCGACCCTGCGAAGGGGATCTACGAACTCCGGCTGGCCGAGGTACGAGAGGTAGTCTCCTAAGGGCCCCAAAAGGCTCTCCCGCAGTGCAGTAGTCCCGTAAGTTTGCAGGCTTCCAATCGTTCTGTTGTCGTACAACTGTGAGCCGCGGTAACGATGCAACAACTTCGTATAATGTACATTATGTTCAGTTGCACCTTGCACCGTACGTTGGGAATGTCTCACACGGATCCTACGGTTGGCTCCCGCCCCGCTCACTTGCCGGTGGGTCAAGCGCCTCAACCTCCACTCGGACCGTACCAAGCTCCGCCATCCCGAGCTTTTGGGCTGCGACTAAGGAGAGATCGATGATCCGTCCCTCGACGAACGGACCCCGGTCATTTACACGCAGCACGACAGACAGTCCATTGGACAGATTCGTGACCCTCACGTACGTCGGCAGAGGCAGACTCTTGTGTGCGGCCGTCATCTTATACATGTCGTACGTGTCGCCCGAAGAGGTCCGCCGCCCGTGAAAGTAGTCGCCATACCAGGAGGCGATGCCCTGCTCTCGGTAGCCGTCACTGGTTTCCAGCACGCGATAGGTGGTGCCGTCGATCTCGTACGTTCGCGGGTTACCGGAACGACTCTTCACCTCGGCTCGCGGGACGGCATCCGGGATTTCCGAGAGCGGCACGTCTCCGGAGCCCAGGCCAGGACTGGAAGGAGCCACACCAACCAGAGTGCAGGCTTGGAACGCTAGGCTCGTCGCCAAGGCGCCCAAACACCTAGTCTGGTTTCGAGTCCGGCCCGCTTGATGCTCACCGTTTTCCTCGCTCCCTGTTTTGATCAATGCCCGTTGGCAACATGGAGGCTTCACGGCTTTCGAGCCAGGAGGGCGATCCGCCTCCGTAGAAAGGGTACCCGAGGTATCAAAGCCCGCTCGAGCGACCTCAACACATCGATGTGCGACTCGGCGTAGTAGGATTTTTCTACGAGGAACCCTTCGCTTTCTACCATGGACTTCAGGCGGCCCATGGACTTGTAGTCGACGTGGCTCACGTCACGCTTCAAGATGATGTTGCGCGCCTTCAACATCTCCAGAAGGTGGCCCCGGTTGGGCGTCCAGATGCTGAGTCGCCCCCCAGGCTTCAAGAGTCGATAGGCTTCGGTGATGACTGCTTGGGAGTCCTCGGGATAGAGATGCTCGACCAGATCGGCTGCGAGCACGAGATCAAAGCTCTCTCGTTCTAGCCCTGTCTCACGCGCGTCGGCACACACGAAGGAGACGTTCCCTAGACCTGTTTCCGGAAGGCGGGCCTCACACAGATCGATGCTTCTTCGGCTGAAATCCAGTCCGACCATCTCCTTTACGCGGTGCCCGAGTGCCCAGCAGAACGTGCCCCAACCGCAACCGAGATCCAGGACCCGTTCCTCCGCCCGCGGCTCGTAGATTTCGAGGACCTTCGCCACTCGATACCGCTGGAACGCGCTATCTAAATCGATCAGGTGTCCGGCGTCGGCCTCGAAATAGTCACTGCGGTCATAGAATTCCCGCCCAATTCTGTCTTCGCTCACTAAGCGATAAGTGATAGAAGGGCCTCTTTGATCACCTGGGTAGCTACGGGTCGCGCCTGTTCTCTGCTGGCACGACAATCGTGCCGGCCAAAGAGTATCGGCTTACCGTATCGGATCGTCACGGTCTCTCTTCCCCGCCCTACCTTATGCCACTTCATGTCGTCCCACCGAGGACAGACGTCGTACGTTCCGGTGATCCCGCAGGGAATAATAGGCACGTCGGACTTCAGAACGAGCCTCATCGAGCCGGTCCGAAAAGCCTGGAGTGTGGCGTCCCACGAACGTTCGCCTTCGGGGAACACGCCGACGCCCCAGCCCTCGTCCAACAAGCGCAGGACAACCCGAACCGACTGCGGATCCACCTGGTAGCGCCGGGTCGGAATCGCTCCCACCCGGGGCGCCAACCATCGCATCAGGCTACTGCGGAAGACCGAGCTCTTGGCAAGCGTGCACAAAAGACGCGGACAAAAGGCGTGCAGGAGCATGGGGTCGAGGTCGCTCTGGTGATTCGACACCAAGATGAATGGGCCCTCCGCAGGGACGTTCTCTTCCCCCTCGAAGCGGATCTTCATGCGAGCGTGAAAATACGGTCTCGAAAGCCTGCGGGCGATTCGGTACATCATCATGGCAGAGATTCGGTGACGATCTGCGGCTGGAACTCAACGATGATTTCGCCACGGGCCGCGTAGAAACGTTGGAGGGCCAAACGGAAAAGGTCCTCCCACCGCTTCGGAGAGTCCTCGAGGAATTCGAACTGACGCAGGCCACATGGCAGAAAGCGTACTTGGATAGCGCGGGAGCTGATTTGGATCGCTCTGATGACCTCTAGAGGCCAGGCGACGGGATCATTCCCGTTAGCGCACCATATCACCCGGTCACTATACAGCCGCAGGATGCCCTTCCCTTCCGACTTGATTCGTTCGGAAAAACCCAGGACATGACCGTTGAAGCGAACGATATCCTGCCCCTCGGCCCGACCCACCGCGACCCGGGCCTGGTGGATGGGGGCGTCCCCTTCCATGCACTCATCGAGTGAATCGTCCACCATCGCACTTGCGGCTACAAGCAACTCCCTCGCCGTCGATACCCGGGTGGGGGATCCCGGCGTACGAATCAGGATGTCGGACCCCTTCCCTCGCTCAAAGACGGTTCCACAATCTGGGCATTCGGCTCGGCGTACCAACCTCAGCAAGGGGTCGTGCCCGCAGCGAGGGCATCGGTACAACATGTGGTGGATCGGGGGCATCGCCGACTCTATTCCTCGAGACCTTCTGAGAGCAACACCTAGTGTAGTCTCGCAACCGGGTCTGGGCCATTCGAGAGACGGCTAGAGTCGCCCGGTAAGGTCGAGCAGGCGGAGCTTCCACAGCTTCCAAATCGCCTCGCGTACGATCTTCTTAGACATCTTGGATTCTCCAGACTCCCGCTCCTCGAAGACGATCGGGATCTCGGTGAGGGTAAAGCCCTTTCGCCATGCTCGGAGCTTCAGCTCGATCTGAAAGGTGTATCCGTTCGATTCAATTCGGGAAAAATCCAAGCTCGCCAACACTCTTCGATGCCAGCAGTTGAAACCACCTGTCGCGTCCCGTACGGGAAGGCGGGTCACGAACTGGGCGTACCTGCTCCCGAAATAGCTGACGAGGAGTCGGCTCATCGGCCAGTTGGTCACCGTGACGCGGCCCTCCACGTACCGGGACCCGAGAACGACGTCGAATTCGGCTGCTTTGGCGATGAAGCGTGGTAGGGCGGAGGGATCATGTGAAAAATCCGCGTCCATCTCGAAGAGGAGCGCGTAGTCCCGTGCCAGGCCCCATTTGAACGCTTCCAGATAGGCTGGACCGATGCCGTTTTTTCCAGTTCTGTGGAGTACGTGGACGCGCTCGGATTTCTCACTGAGATCCTGCGCCAACGCTCCGGTGCCATCCGGAGAGTTGTCATCCACGACCACCACGTCGATTCGCCGATCTTCTTCGAGAATCTGCGGGACGATACGTGTAATGTTGTCAGCCTCGTTGAACGTCGGAACGACGACGAGGAAACGTGAATCCTGATCGATCACTCAGTCGCTCCTGGGCCTCCAACCGGCCGTCGCCACACAATCAGAATTAGCGCTGGAATCAACTCCAGCGTGGTCGTCCACAACCGCGCGATGACAGCGACGACCACCGCCACCTCTTGCACCATCACGGGCTGCAGCAGAACGACGAGAAAGCCCTCCCGAATCCCCGCTCCGGCGGGTGCGAAGAGAGCCAGGTATCCCGCAACATATGCAGCGGCGAACGCGGGACCTACCTGCATGAACGTCCTCCCCTCAGCAAGACTCAAGTAAAGTAGCCAAAAAGCGAAGCAGTAGATGCCCCAGTTCAGGACGTAGAGCATGAGCCAGCGGAGACCGAAGTTATGTCGGCGACTCATCCCCTGGGGCACTTCCGAGCGTGTGAGGCGAAACCATCCCGCCACGATGCGGTGGAAGATCCTGGGGATGGACACGACTGCTACGATCGCGACAGCCAGGCCGAGTCCTGCCGCCGACCCCGGCCAACCGAGCCACTGCCAGAGCTCGGTCCGTCCGAGGATAGCGCCCAGCCCTATGAGCGTGGCTGCCAAGAGCGCGACTCCCTGCCCGAGGACGGCCGCCCCTGTGGCTATGCTCGCCGGGACTCCCTCGCGTTTTGCCAAGTAGGCCAAGCCAGCGATCTGCCAAATCTTCCCTGGAACGTACCGCCCCAGGTTGGCGATCATGAACAGTCGCACGGACGTCAGAAGTGGAAGGGCCGGGCCCCCGAGGTCGCGGACAATACGCCCCCACAGTGCCGCCGAGAGGATGTACCCCCCCCCGAGGACCACGCAGGACATCGCGAACGGGATGATCTCCGGCCTCCAAGCAGCCCCATCAAGATCGCGAAGGCGGGAGAGGTCCACTCCGACACGATCCAGGATGAACCACGTAACGACGAGGGTAAGGCCGATCTGAAGCGACCACTGAGCGAACCGCTTCACCCGGAGTTCACCTCCAGTCGGCGGGCGCGTCGGATTCGGTCGACTCCGGCGAGCGCCGCTACCAATGCCAAGCTCAGCACGGTCAGTCGGAAGCTCCAGACGAGCTGTGCCGACTCGTACCGGATCTCAACCACATGATCCCCTTCGGGAATCGGCACCGCACGCAACGCGTAATTAGCGCGGAGGATGGGGGTGGCCCTGTCCCCCACGCGTGCTTTCCAGGCAGGAAACCAGTTGTCCGCCAAGACCAGTAGCGCCGGCTGGTCCGTGCGGACCTGGAGCCGCATCCCGTTGTTGCCGCGCTCCAACCATTCCACGGACCCCTCCACCACCCCCCCCGTAAGCTCGAGGGGGGGAGGATCGGTCAGCACCACCTGACGGGCCGCATCGAAGGACGCCCCTAACATGAAGGGTATGGCTTGCTCGTCGGGTAGCACGACGGCTTCGGTCACGAGTCGAGCTCTGGGTAGGTCGGTGAACTGGTAGACGGATTCGTAGGGCCGACCTTGGATCGTGGTTTGGCTCATTCTCTGAAGATTGTCGGTGATCGCTGAGGGTAGGCCTCGGTCGGCGGGAGCTCCGAGTCGGTCGGGCCAGAGGATGTAGCGCGTATTCAACACACGGAGGATGTTCGCGCTACTCAGGAGATTGACGGGGAGACTACTGCCCGCCATCCCGATGAGGTCCCGATAGCGGGCCAGGTCGTTGGGGTGGTGCCCACCCGCGAGTTCGAGACCGAACATACCCGGTCGTACATCCTGGCCGTTTAAACCCCGGAGGGAAAACACGCGGAATGGGTCCTCCGTACGCTGGCGCTCGAGTAGCAGATCGATGTTCGGATCCGTCGCGCGAAAGGCCTCATAATCGGAAACTTGGATGAAAGCGCTGTCCACTCGGATCAAGTCCACCGCCACGAGCAAGGCCAAGACGATGACCGCCTTCACGGGAGTGAGCCGAGCAGTGCGAAGGCCCCACGCGACGCCGGCGGTAGCGGTAGCGAGTAGCACCGCCGTCATGAAGCCACGCACCATGAAGGGCTCCGCCCTAGCAAGAATCTGCATCGATTGGGATGAAATGTCGCGATACACAACCGTACTCCACAGCCTCGTCATGGCTCCGGAGGCCGCAAGGAGGGACCCTACGAGGAGGGTTCCCGACGCGATCCAGAGAAAGCGCCCAGGCCGGATCCACTGGGCATCCCTCCCCTCTCTGGACAGGTAGAGTAGTTTTTCGACGCCGAAGGCCATGAGCGTCATCGTCGAGAAACCAAACAGAAAAATCGAGAGCGACGGGGCCCGAAAGAGTTCTATGCCCGGTACCAACTCGTAGAACACCCGCCATACGGGCGTGTGGCTTCCGAGTCCGAACAAGAGGGCCACCGTCCCGAGGCCGGTCAGAAAGAATCGAAGCGATCGCTGCGAACCGCCAAAAAAGGAGACCCCAGCCAGGAGAATCACGACCAACCCGACGTACTCATGATTCCCCTTGAAGCTGTTTCGCCCCCAATACGTGCCCCTGGCCCATTCGGCGTTGGCCGTGCTGACCCCCACGAACTCGGGTACGGCCAGGGCCACGACCTCTTCAGGATGAAGTGACCAAGAGCTCGCGTACTCCATGGATTCCTGGTCCGTCGCCTGGGTCGTCGTCGCGGTCCTGCGGGAGTGATCCACCACGTATGCGGCAGCCGGCAGGAACTGCACGGCGGAGATTCCCGCCCCCAGGAGCGCAGCGGCGAGGAAGGCTCCGAACCGGTGAACGGCCGCCCGCTTCGGATGTAGCGGCCCGTCCGGCACAGCCCCGCCTCGCCACATCTGTACGCACCTAAAAAGCGCGTAGACGCCCACACCACCGAAGAGAAAGTAGGCCATCTGGAAATGAGTGGTGAGGATGACGGCACCGATCACCAGTGCCAAAGCAGCGAACGACGTCAGGGTCGCCCGGACCAGCAACGATTCCGTCACCCAGAACAGGAGAGGTGTGAGCGCAATCACGAAAATCTTCCCGTCCTGGCCGCCATGGACGAGAGAGACCATGAAGGGTGCCAGCCCATAGGCTAGGCCTGCAAGCAATGCCGAGGCCCGAGATAGCCCAAGCCGTCGAATCCATCCATACATGAAGACGCTGGCGAGGAAGACATGCAACACCAATTTCCAACCCAGAGCGCGATGCGGGGCAAGCAACATCAGGAGGATCGCGCTCGGCGGGTATAACGAGTCACCGCCGGCAAGCGATTCGAGGAAGGGTGTCCCGCCCAGGATGATCGGGTTCCAGAATGGGAAGCCGCCGGGACCCTTCACGGCGGTGGCGTAGAACTCTCGGGCCATGTAGCCGAGGGCCAGTGTGTCTGAACCGTGCAACATGTCGCGAGAAAAGACGAAATCCCGAAACAAGAAGAGCGTGAGGACGGCGTAGAGTACCGGTGGAAGCCAGTTCGGTATCCCCTCTCTTTCCTCGGGCTGCTTTTTCGCCATCTACTCTCGCACGGTCGTGGTGGTGCGGGTCGAGCCGGCTCCCTCGTCCCGGAGGCGCCGATATACTTCAAGATGCCGATCGACGAGGCGAGCGTTGCTCCACTTCTCGACGACCCGACTCCTGGCTTCCCTCCCCATGTCTCGTAGATCGGCTCTTGCGAGGAGTCCGATCACGGCCTGGGCGAGTGCCGTGGGATTGCCCGGCTCGAAGAGAGCGCCGACGTCCTCATTCACGATCTCCGGAAGACCGCCGACATCGGAGGCCGCTACAGGTAGCTCGCATGCCATGGACTCGAGCGCCGCTACGGACGTGGCCTCCATCAGGGAAGGAAACACGGCCAGATCGGCAGAACTCAAGAGCCCGGGCATGTCGGCGTGACTGCGAGCTCCGAGAAATTGGATCCGCTCGCTCATCCCCAAACTTCCAGTCAACGCCTCGAGCTCTTCGCGTTCGGGTCCGTCCCCCACGACAACCGCTTCGACGTTTGCCTGCTCCACGATGAGGGGCATCGCGCGGACGAAGAAGGCCACGCCGTTCTTCTCGAAGAGGCGACGGGGGAGCACGATGCGCAGGCGATCCGTGGCTGGCAGCGAAGGCGTGCTCCTCTTGAAAATGTCGGTCTCCACCCCATTAGCGAGTGGCTCCACCGGAGTCTTGGGCGCGATGCCTCTGGCTACGTCCGCGATCTCGACGCTGGCGGCGAGATTGTGATCGGACCATTCGAGGAGGCGTCGAAAGATAGGTCGCCAGAACGGACTGTCCGCCCTCTTGAGAAAGTGCGACGTGTGCCACGTCGAGACCAAAGGTGCTCCCGTTGCCCGCTTGACGACGAACCCCGGAAGCACCGATTGGAAGGCCTGAGCGTGAATGATATCGGCATCTTGAGCGGCCATCGCCAACTTCGCTGTGGAGCCACCCGCATGTACGATCCATCCCACCGAATTTCTCGCAGGCAGCCAGGTTCTCCAGACGGCAATTCCGTCCAGGATTTCGTGACTCGCTAGCCCAGGCCGAGAACGTGACGTGACGACCGAAACCTGGCAACCTCGCTGCACCAGTCCGCGGCAGAGATAGTAGACGTGGCTCTCCAGGCCGCCCACTTCCGGCGGAAAGTAGACGCAGTGCATCACGATGTTCACGGGCCGGACCAATCTGTCATCGAACGCGACGAACCCGTGAGCTGCGAAACGATGATGTCCGCGATGCGTTCTCCCGCCCTTCCGTCACCAAATGGACTGGCGATCTTGCGTTCGATTGTTTCGGTTCGTCCGAGAAGCCGAGATCCCTCCGTGACGATGTCGTCCTCGTTGGAACCCACCATGACCGCGCCAGCCTCCAGCGCTTCGGTTCTCTCGGTCACCTCTCGCAACACGAGCACAGGCACTCCGAAGGTCGGCGCCTCCTCCTGAATGCCACCGGAGTCCGTAAGGATCAGTACGGCTTTCCTCAGCACCATCACCATATCCTGGTAGGCCAGAGACTCTACCAAATGAATTCGCGGGTGGTCACCCAGAACCATTTGAGCGGGCTCCACGACATTCGGGTTTGGATGTACAGGATAAAGGAGCTGGACGTCCTCGTGCTCATTGATCAGCCGCCGCACGGCTCGAAAAATTCGTAGAAGTGGCTCGCCGAACGATTCCCTTCGATGTGCGGTCAGGAGGATGAGGCGGCGGCTGCCGTCCTCCAGGATCCTCCCCAAGGTCTCGTTGGCAGGCTCTCCGCCGCGGGCGGACATTCTGAGTAAGGAATCCACGACCGTGTTTCCGGTCACGTGGATCTGGCTTACGTCCACGCCTTCTCGCCGGAGGTTCTCCTTGGCTTGCGTGGTCGGAGCGAAGTGTACGTCCGTGATCACATCGGTGAGCCGCCGGAAGATCTCCTCGGGAAAGGGCGACCACTTGTCCCCTGTCCTGAGTCCTGATTCGACGTGGCCTACGGGGACCCGTTCGAAGAACGCGACCAAAGAGGCGAAGAATACTGTCGCGGTGTCCCCCTGAACCAAAATCATGTCGGGTCCATAGTCCTGAACGACGCCGGCCAACCCTCGGAGGCAGCCTTCTGCCACATCGTAAAGCGATTGGCCCTCACTCATGATGGCGAGATCGTGGTCCGGAACGAGGTCGAGTGCGTCTCGCAGGTCGTTTACCAAGGTACCGTGTTGTCCCGTGAATACGAGCTGCGTATCGACTCGGCCCGACTTACGGAGCGCGTCTAGGACGGGCGCCATCTTGATGGCTTCGGGTCTGGTCCCAACCACCACCATCACGCGGGGGGGCGGGCCTTGCCGGGATGTCAACGACGGACGTGCCTGAGCGAGTCCACCTCTTCACGTAGCTGCGCGACCATCTCGGCGATCAGGCCGATGCCGACCATGAGAAAGCCGACGGTCTCGAGCAGTATGACCAGGTAGAGCAGAGGGCGGAAGCCGAAGTCCTGCGCGAGGCGCAGGTAGAACGCTACGACCCCCACAATCAGACCGAGGGCGATGAGCGTAATCCCGCTGAGGCCGAACAGAATGAGTGGCTTTCGCGAAACAAAGAGCAAGAACCAGACGGACAACAAGTCCAAAACACCTGATACGATCCGGAAGCTTCCAGAATACTTGGATACTCCAGCCCGCCGCGGGTGAAGCTCAATGTCTATCTCGCTGATCGTGTATCCCCGCGCGCAGGCTAACACCACGAAGAAGCGGTGCCAGTCATGCCGTAGGTTCAACTCTTCGAGGATGTCACGGCGAAACGCCTTCATCGAGTTGAGGTCGGTCACCGGAACCCTGAAGATGCGTCGACTGAGGGCGTTGTATATCGACGACACGGCCCTCTTGTTGTAGGCCCCGACCTTTCGGCCGGTCACGATATCCCATCCCTCGTCAAGCTTCTCGAGGAAGCGTGGAATTTCCTTGGGTAGATGCTGGAGATCTGCGTCGAAGAGAACCAGATAGGTACGATCGGTTGCTCGCGCCGCTGTCGACATCGCCTCTGTTTTCCCGAGGTTTGTGCGGTGAGTGAGCACCCTCAACAGTGGCCACTCACCTGCCTCTCGTCGTGCGAGATCTCCCGTGCCATCGGTGGACCCATCGTCTACCAACAGGATCTCCCCATGTAAATCGTGAGCCGCGAACGCATCTCGTAGCTCTGCAATCAAGTCGGGAATCACGGGCGCTTCATTGAACGCGGGGATCACCACCGCAAAATCACGTCGCCACTCTTCAGGAGGCATGGCCGCCGCGCCGACCGGGGACGTGGATTCCCTAGCCTGGATCGACGATGCCATCAGACGCGTTTCCGCATCCGAGCCGGAAGAATACCCAGTTGGTCCCGGTATTTGGCCACCGTCCGCCGAGCGATCTTGACACCGTCTGTCCGGAGGAGCTCCACGAGTCTTTGATCCGTGAAGGGCCTATGGACATCTTCGTTGACGACGAATTTCTGGATCTTATCGCGGACGCCGCGGGCCGAGATGTCCTCCCCGCTCGTCGTAGCCAGCCCACTCGAAAAGAAATACTTGAGCGACAGGACCCCCCTTGGGGTCTGGACGAATTTTTCGTTGGTCACGCGAGATACAGTGGACTCGTGCATCTCGATGTGATCGGCCACCTCACGGAGCGTGAGCGGCTTCAGATATTGGACTCCATGCTCGAAGAACTCTCGCTGTCGGTCGACGATGAAGGCCATCACCTTGAGCATGGTCTGACGTCGTTGCTCGATCGCCTGGATTATCCAGTTGGCGGAATTGAGCTTTCGCGAGATGAATTCCTTGTTCTCGCCCTTGAACTGACCCGGGTTTTGGGCCACGTCACGGTACGACCGCGTCAACCGAAGCCGTGGCACGCTGGTATCGTTTACAAACACCATATACTCCCCATCGATCATCTCGACGATCAGATCGGGTATGATATAGCGTTCCGGATCGGCCGAAAATTTCATACCCGGCTTTGGGTCGAGTTTCGCGATCTCGTCCGCGACGTTTTGCACGTCCATGGGCTCGATCGCCAACTCGCGAGCTACGTCGGTCCAGCGATGGTTGACGAGGTCGTCAAAACATTGCTCCACGATCGTATGGCTCAACGTATCTTCCTTCCCAAGCAATCGGAGCTGGATCAATATCGATTCGCGCAGGTCGCGAGCCCCGACACCGGGAGGGTCGAACGCTTGCACCATGATGCGGACCGACTCGGCCTCTTCCAAGTCGTAGGGCCGGAGCAAGGTATCTAGGCTCGCCTGGCCCTCCTTGCGGTCCATTGGATCCTCGATAGCGTCGATTTCTTCTTGGGCGGCGGGGCGAACGTCTGCCAGCCATGAGTTGATCCCTTGGAGCACGTCCTGCAATCCACAGGTGAGCCTGCCGATGTCGCTTACATTTCCAATGATCTCTTCACCCAGACGCATCTGCCGTTCGTCGATGTCGAGCATTCTGAGCTGGCTTCCCAGGTGATCACGTAGGTCGGTTCCACCCACAGCGTCACGTTGAAAGAGCTCACGTACCTCGTGTTGCTCCCGTCGTCCGCCGACCTCGAAGCCGTCCAGCAGGATCTCCTCCCAGTCGATTTCGTCCTCGGTAGGCTCTTCCTTGCCGTTTTCCTGGAGCTCGACTTCGTCGACGGTATCGACCTCCGTCATCTCGAGGAAGGGATTCTCTTCGAGCTCGGCCTTCAGATGTTGCTGGAGGTCTAGCAGAGGCATATAGAGCAACTCCATCGCCTGATATAGGCGAGGGTTGATCTTCAACTCCTGACGTTGCTGGAGATTCTGAAAGAGTTTCTGGCTGAATGCGCTCATGAAGTCGTCGGTCGCTTGTATCGCCGTCGCATCCGTGCGGTCAGCGTCGGGCCTAGATAGATCTCTGCTACCTCATCGTTCCAAACTAGCTCCGAAACTGTGCCACTGACACGAATTCGTCCTTCATACATAATGTACGCACGATCCACGATCTCCAGTGTTTGTTCGACGTTGTGGTCGGAGATGATCACACCGATTCCCCGTTCCCTGAGCTTGCCCATGATGTCCTGGATGTCATGGACGGCGATGGGATCAATACCGGCGAACGGCTCGTCGAGAAGCATGAACTTCGGTCGCTGTACCAGGGCTCGTGTGATCTCGAGACGCCTTCGCTCCCCGCCCGATAGCGAGTAGGCCTTGTTCTCCCGAAGGTGCCCTAGCGAGAGCTCGCCCAGAAGCTCCTCGAGACGAGCACGTTCCTCCTCCTTGGGAAGCTTCAGGGTCTCGAGGATGGCCTTCACGTTGTCCTCGACAGTGAGCTTCCTGAAGACGGACGGCTCCTGCGCGAGGTAGCCGACACCCATACGGGCCCGCTTGTACATGGGGATGTCGGTCAGTTCGTCTTCGTCCAGAAAGACACGACCCATGTCGGGCGGAATCAAACCTACGATCATGTAGAACGTGGTCGTCTTCCCTGCCCCGTTAGGCCCGAGGAGACCCACGATCTCCCCTTGAGAGACCGAGATCGGAACCTCGTCCACAACCCGTCTGCCACGGTAGCTCTTGGTCAGGCCCACACCCCGGAGGCAGCTGCCTTCTAAGCCACTCACTCTTCAGTCCTCAGGGGGTTCGCCGTCGGCCGATTCTTGGCCGGGCTGCGGTCGTGTCCACTGCAGGAGGTGGCGGTCCCGGAGAGGCACCATTGGGCTGAAAAAATGCACCGCTGGCTTGGTCCACTTCCATCCGGTCCACTTCGCCATCCTGCATGAAGAGTCGAATCTCATCTCCGAGCACATAATTGAGCTCGAGAGGACCCGTGTCCGGCGTGGGGCTCCCCGTACCTGTATCGGATGTGGTCCGGTAAAAGCTGCGGGCCTCCCCCTGGGCGACGAGCCTGTCGAGGCGGCGTTCGCCTGCGGCTTCGGATGGATCTTCGAGTGTGTTTAGCACTCCGCCGGAGGAGGGACGTCTGGTCACAAACATGGCTGTTATCGTGTCTCCCTCAATCCAATCATGACGGATCAGTTCCAGGGTGTCGTCCGTGTTGATCGAGTCCCTTGCGCCCGAGACCCCCCGGGCCCCCCCGATCGCGAACACCGTTTCCAACTCGCCGCCTGGCAATCTTACGTCGATGGAATCCCCCGTGAGTATGAACTCTTCGGCGACGGCTCGGGGTCCTTCCTCTCCCAAGCCTCCGTAGGGTACTTCTTCCGAGGCTTCCGAGGGTCCTTGCGGCGGGTTCGGGAGCGAGGCCGTCGCGGCCACGATCCGGTTCAGGACTTCATCGGTGAAGAGTAGACGAATCGTCGGTCCGCGGATATCCACCGCATCCGTAAGCAAGTGAGCTCTCCCGACTGCATTCAGTTCCTCCACGACGTCCATCGGAAGAATCATCGTGATCGTGTCGGCTCGGAGGTCCAAAGTATCACCCGACTCCTCATCAGGTGAAATAATCCGTGCATTGCGATAGAGCGTGAGCAACCCGACGTCCTGTTGAAATGCTACCGAATCTCCGTACGAAAGGAGATCACCCCGGGTGATCTCAACCCTCCCTCGGGCCTCGAGCAGGCGATCACCCACGAGATGGATCAGGTCCGCATCGATCTCGAAAGGCGTATCTCTCTGTGCAGCATCATCCGGAGTCTCCAACCCAGTCGCTATAGCAGTGTCGTCTTCGCCGGAGGACAGCCGGGCATGGGGACGACCTCCTCGGACCGTCATGTCGTCTTCGGGTCTCTGGTCCCCTTCTTGGAGCAGGACCAGGTCGTCTCCCGTGATCAGAGATCCGTCGTCCAGCCCGATAAGGCGAACGGAGCCCTGCGCCTGAAGTCGCCCGACACTACTGAAGTACTGCGCGTGGTCCGAATGGAGCTCGCGTTGCCCGTCCCGGAATACGACCTGTCCGAAGAGCTGCGAGAAGGACGTCGCCTCGAAGGTCACGGAGCTATCTGCTTCGATAAGGGTCCCATCGGTGCACTCGAACCGAGGACGGGAGACGTAACTCACACGATCACCACCGCTCTGAGTAGAGGTTATCTGGCGGGACCTGGAGAGATCACAGGTTCGCTGGGCGGACGCCTCTGTGATCGCGAGTACGATGGCCAGCAGTACTCCTCCCCAAAGATGGATCCGACGGGGCATCAAAACCGGAGCGCCCCGCCACGGGTTCGCGCGTTGCGAACAAGCACCCGCTCGAAGCTCAGGTCTGCGTCGAAGCCCGTGCCCTCGATGATATTGTCGCCGTCGTACATCACCGTAGCCGAATCGCTCGAAATTGCGTTCTGGCTCGGTACATATCTCAACTCCGCACTTTCGATTCGCCGCCCGTCCTCCTTGATGACCAGCACGGCGTTACCCTGCGCCAACAAGGAGTTGGTCAACGTATCCAGCCGACCGCGATCGGAGGTCACCAGGGCCTTTTCCGTGCCAAACTCCTCATCGTAGGCCGTCAGTCTGACGTTTCCACTGAGCAGCACGGCGGTCGAGTCTTGGAAAAAAAAGGCCGTATCCGCTCGGACGATAGCTTCACGGATCCCTCTTCGGGTTAGATAGTCGGTCAACCCGAACATGATGTAGTCGGCATCCATTTCCTCGAGTGAGGGATCGATCACCGAGTCCTGTCGGGATTGATCGCACGAAGCCACAGCGAGGAATATCGCGACAAACGCCACAACCAACGTGTTGTAGCGTAACACTATACGGCGCCGGCTTTCATAAGTTCGTGGAGGTGTACGATCCCTACGAGCCGGTCATCGTCATCGACCACGGGTAACGCCATGATTCCAAAAACCTCCATCGCGTGTAACGCGGCCGATCCGAGATCACCCACATGAGCTACTTTCGGCGAGCTCGTCATGACATCGACCACAGGAACGTCCAGGAACTGTTCCCGGCGTTCCATGAGACGAGTTAGATCCCCGGCCGTGATGACGCCGACGACGTGCTCGGCAGAGTCGACGATGGGTACTGTTCCTCGTTGTTCGGCCAAGGGCACGATCGCATCCCGAATCACGGCGGTAGTCGGCAAACGCGGACACCCCTCTTCAATCATGACAGTCTCTACCCGCAACCTGAGCTTTCGTCCCAACGAACCGCCCGGGTGGAGCAGCGCAAAGTCCTGCTCTTGGAAGCCGTTCACTTGCAGCAAAACGACCGCTAAGGCATCTCCCAGAGCCAGTGTGGCCGTAGTAGAGGTGGTAGGCACGAGGTCCATTGGACAGGCCTCTTCAGACACTGAGCAATCAAGGGCCACCGTTGCGAGCCGGTCCAGAGGGGATCCCGGATTTCCGGATAGCGAAATGACTGGAACACCGGCCCGTAGCAAGTAGTCGACCAACTCGGACAGTTCTGCGGTTCCCCCACTCTTCGAGATGAGGATCGCGGCATCGTCCGTCCCTACGATACCGAGATCGCCGTGGAGTCCTTCCACCGGATGGAGGAACGTCGCCGGAGTGCCTGTGGCGGTGAGCGTCGCGGCAATTTTCCGCCCGACGATGCCACTCTTGCCGACACCGGAGACCAGAACGCGCCCCCTACAAGCGGCCAATAGCTCCACCGCTTCCAGAAAGGTCTCGTCCAGACGGACCGCGAGATTCTCAATGGCCCGCCCCTCGATTCTCAGCACCCGCTGCCCCTCAAGCAGGAGCTCCTCTGGGGTGCTTGGCGCGTTCGGACGGCTCACCGTGTCACGATCCGGATCGGGCATCACAGTACTCCCGAACGAGACGGTCCCACTCCTGCCGGGCCTGGAGGAGGGCCCGTGAGAACTCCCGTACGGCCCCCGACCCTCCCCTGGCGGTCGTCGTCCACCGCGCAAGCGCGTGTACCTCGGGCACGGCGTTCGCCACGGACACCGGAAGGCCGGCGCGCTCGAGCACCGGCATATCTGCCAGATCGTCGCCCATCATCGCAACCGCATCCCACGTCAGGTCTCGCTTCTCCATCAATCCCTGAACGATGGGAAGTTTTTCGGCCCCCCCGTCTTGATGGCACTCTTCGATTCCCAACTCCTCGGCGCGGCGGGCCGTTGCTCCCGACACACGTCCCGAGACGATCGCGACCTCTATACCGGCCCAGCCCAGCATCTTGATGCCCAAGCCGTCTTGGATATCGAAACGCTTGAGCTCGATCCCCGTGCCATCCGGCGGGACGCCCACGTAGATACCTCCGTCGGTAAGTACGCCATCGACGTCCAGTACAACAAGGCGGATCGCTTTGGCGACTTCTACGGCAATCTCGCCACTATGCGGCGCCATCCGTCGTCAACTCCCCGGAATGGGAGTTGCGTGGCCTCCGGTCGACACGGCTCTGACCGCGAGGGCACTCTCCAGCAGGCCACGCAGATCGCTGAGGGGCAGCATATTGCTGCCATCCGATGGCGCTTTTTCGGGGTTCGGATGAACCTCGATGAAGAGTCCTGAGCATCCGGCAGCGACGGCGGCTCGCACGAGCGGTGCGATGTACTCCGGGTTTCCGCCACTAGAGCCGGACGCCTGTCCGGGTCGCTGGACCGAATGGGTACCGTCGAAGATCACGGGAACGCCACAGGCGCTCTGTATACGCATGAATGAACGCATGTCGACGACTAGGTTGCCATATCCGAAGAAGGTACCTCGCTCCGTGACCGTCACGTGAGAGGCTCCGGCGCTGCGGACTTTCTCCACTGCACCCTGCATTTCGTCCGGAGCCATCCACTGCCCCTTCTTGATGTTGACGACCTTGCCCGTCGCCCCGGCAGCCCTGAGAAGGTCCGTTTGTCTACAAAGGAATGCGGGGATCTGTAGGACGTCGGCGATCTCAGCCACAGCTCCGGCATGGCCGGGCTCGTGGATGTCGGTCAGGATCGGAAGACCCGTCTCGCCCTTGACCCGCTCGAGACGAGTGAGCCCCTTTGTCAGACCGGGCCCCCGAGATGAATCCAACCGAGCTCGGTTGGCCTTGTCGAAGGACGCTTTGAATATGATCGGCAACGCCACCGCTTCGGAAAGCAACGCCAGTTCCCGGGCGATCGCGAGGTTCAGATCATCGTCTTCTAAGACACAAGGGCCCGAGATCAGCGTAAACTCGTTGAGCATTACTCACCCACGCCGGCCGCGGCCTCGAGGGTCGTCCCTTTCGCACGCGACAACGCGGCTTCGATGAAAGAAGAAAACAGCGGATGGGGGCGGGTCGGGCGACTCTTTAGCTCGGGGTGGAATTGGCAGCCCATGAACCAAGGATGGGCCGGAATTTCGATCATTTCAACCAGGTTGTTGTCAGGCGATGTGCCCGACATCACCAATCCGTGCTCCTCGAGTTGTTCCCGATACGCATTGTTCACCTCGTACCGGTGTCGATGGCGCTCGTGGATCTCCTTCTCAGCGTATATGTCCAAAGCGCGCGAGCCCTCGCGAAGGGATGCGGGATATTCACCCAACCGCATGGTCCCCCCTTTCGAGGTGACGTTGAGCTGAGAGTCCATCAGGCAGATGACCGCATCCGTCGGTGTCCTCGAAAACTCAACCGAGCCCGCTTCACTGAGGCCACAGACATTGCGGGCGAATTCGATGATGGCGCACTGGAGGCCCAGGCAGATGCCGAAGAACGGAAGCCCGTTCTCACGAGCCCATTGAATGGCCATGAGCATGCCGTCCACCCCGCGTTCTCCAAACCCGCCAGGAATCAGAAGTCCGTCGAATCCCTCGAATTGATGCGCCAACTCTCCCGCCTCGTAACGCTCGGCGGACACCCAATCGATTTCCACGTTGACGTCGTTAGCGATCCCCCCGTGGACAAGACTCTGTTGAACGGACTTGTACGCGTCGACCAACTCCGTGTATTTGCCCACGACCGCGATCCGCACGGTGCCCGAGGATGGATGCTTCACGCGTTCAACGATCGCGCGCCACTCTGCCAGATCAGTCGGAGGTGCGCTGATGTCGAGCAGATCCAACACCACTTCATCGAGACGTTGCTGTTGGAGCTGTAGCGGGACCTCATAGATCGTGTCCACATCGCGAGCGACGATCACACCGTCCATGGGTACGTTCGTGAAGCGAGCGATCTTCGCACGAGTGCTCTTGTCCAAGGGATGTTCTGATCTGCAGATGAGAATGTCCGGCTGGATTCCGATCTTCATCAACTCCCGGACCGAGTGCTGGGTCGGCTTGGTCTTCAGCTCTCCTACCGCGGCAACATACAGGACTAACGTCAGGTGTATGAAAACGGCGTTTTCCCGTCCTTCATCCTGGCGGAACTGCCGAATCGCCTCGAGAAAGGGCAGGCTCTCGATGTCCCCTACCGTCCCCCCGATCTCGGTGATGACGATGTCGTGTCCCGGCGCGAGAAGGCGGAGGCGGCGCTTGATCTCGTCGGTGATGTGCGGAATGACCTGGACCGTGGAGCCCAGATAGTCCCCTCGCCGCTCCCGGTCGATGACGTCTTGGTAGATACGCCCGGTCGAGACGCTGTTGCCCTGAGACAGTGATTCGTCGATGAAGCGCTCATAGTGCCCGAGATCCAAATCAGTCTCCGCCCCATCGTCCGTAACGAAAACCTCTCCGTGTTGAAACGGGGACATGGTGCCCGGGTCGACGTTGATGTACGGGTCGAATTTTTGGAGGGTCACCCGAAGGCCACGCTCTTTGAGGATTCGTCCGAGAGACGCTGCGGCAATCCCCTTACCCAGCCCCGAAACGACGCCACCCGTTACAAAAATGTATTTGGTCTGCTGAACGTCAGGATCCATCGTCTCTCCCGTCACGTATCTTGGGTTTGATTTTAGCGAGTTGTGCTTCCATGCGAACGGCATCTGCGGGAGTGTCTACGCCTCGATCTGCCTTTCCCACAATCGCGACTCCGATGCGGAGTCCCGCCTCAAGGGGCCTGAGTTGTTCGAGCTGCTCGAGTTGCTCTAAAGGTGAAGGAGCCATAGCGACCCAACGCTCCAGAGCATTCTGAGAGTACGCGTAGATTCCTATATGCCTCAAGAACGGCTCTCTCCCTAAATCCTCGGGGGTCGGCTTGCGGTCTCGGCAATACGGGATGGAGGCTCTGGAGAAGTAGAGTGCGCGCCCCCCCGCCGCGCGGGCCACTTTTACCGCCGAAGGATCCTGGCGCGCGTCCTCGTCTTGTAGGGGCGTGGCGCAGGTGCCGATCTCCCAACCCTCATTTCGTACGAGTGTGATGGCGGCCTCTAGGTGCAACTCACTCAGCAGAGGCTCGTCTCCCTGAATATTCGCGACGACGGAATAATCTTCGAAGGCCTTACGTCGGGCGACTTCAGCCACTCGATCCGTGCCGGAGTGGTGATCCACTGATGTCATCTCGACCGGCGCTCCCAAGGCCCTGCATACATCCGCGACCTCTTCACTGTCCGTGGCGACCACGGCGTGATCCAAGACGGTCATGGTCTCCACTCGGCGCCACACCCATTCGATGAGGGGCCTTCCGAGAAGCGGATAGAGGGGTTTGTTGGGGAGACGGGTGGAAGCCAACCGCGCCGGAACGATGCCCAGAACGCGGCCACTCAACGGTCCAATCCTGGACACGAAGCCATGCTAGATCCCGCGAAATTCACACCTGGCAAGTTATCCGAGGTCTGTAAGGGTTGGCAACGGTCGGCCGGCACTTTTGGACAGTCGCCCACTTGGAGGCTGCTCCGAACAAGCGGGACCACACGGCGGACGACACGGAAAGAGAAATGATACTCACAGGTCCAGAAAATTCCCGAGGAGTGTCTTACCGGATTGGGAGAACAACGACTCCGGATGGAACTGGACCCCCCAGAGGGGCCGCTCCCGATGTCGAATCGCTTGAACTTCATCACCCTCCTCCTCCGTTGCGCTCCACGCGACAGGAATTAGCAAACCCGAGGTCCCTGAGATGTCGGTGACCAGAGAGTGGTAGCGAGCGACCGTAAGTGGGGACGGGATACCAGCGAAGATGCCTTCACCCGTGTGTCGAACCGGAGCGGTCTTTCCATGCATGACACGCTCAGCCCGCACCGTTCTTCCTCCGAAAGCCTCTCCCAACGCTTGGTGTCCGAGGCAGACCCCCAACATGGGAACCGACGGGTCGAGAACTCGAAAGAGTTCGACACTCACGCCGGCTTCACTAGGCGTGCACGGTCCGGGGGAGATGACCACCCGCGAGGGAGCGAGAGCCTGGAGTTCTTCAAGCGACCGTTCGTCGTTTCGAGAGACGAGGATATCGGCACCCAGTTCACCGAGGTATTGGACCAAATTGAAAGTGAATGAGTCGTAGTTGTCGATAACGAGGAGCATCGATCTTCCGTGGGACATTGTGATTGGCCGGATGCATCGAACGGCAACCCGAAAAATGATGTCGATTCGCGAAGGAGGCTAGCCCACCGAGGTCATCCGCCTCGGGTCACTCCAAGGATGGGGATGGAAGAAACACTGCGGCCGGATCGTAACATGGTCACCGTGCGAGGTGTACCTCAACAGGGTCTCATCTGCTCTTCTGGGTTGTGTTAGGGAGTTCGCTTGTTCAAACACTGTTTGGTTTGCCATGCTCCGTTCCCGACGAATGAGGAGCTCGAGCATTTTCCGACGGCCTCGAGGGTGGCGTACGATCCGGAGCGCGGCCGACTTTGGGCCGTGTGTAAATCCTGCAAACGTTGGTCCTTGGCCCCGATCGAAGAACGCTGGGAGGCGTTGGACGAACTCGAAAAGGGGGTAAGAGATCGCTCCACCCTGCTTTCCCAAACTGACAACATTACGTTCCTGAGGGTCGGGCGCTTGGACGTCGTCCGGGTGGGGCGGGCGGATCTCACGGAAGAGGCATGGTGGCGCTACGGACGAGAGCTCGCGCACCGGGCGGCCAAGCACAAGCAGATGATGTTCATGGGGACCGCGGCGGCCGGAGCTGCCATTGCGGGGGGTTGGGCGACCGGTGGCATCGGTTGGTTGGGTGCCTGGTTTCTGTGGGAGCACGCACCGGACAAGGTCGCAAACGTAGCGAGGTGGCTCCGCTTCGGTGGGACCGCGTGGCACGGGCATCAGGCCTGTCCTCGGTGTGGCTACGTATTCCAGTCGATTCCCTTCGGTGAGCGAGGAGGGGTGATCCTCTCGTGTGGCGAACAATCCGGAGGCCCGTTGTCGGTGACACGACGTTGCCCCACATGTCACGAGGTCGATGAGGGCGGGCTACATTTGGGCGGCAAGGAGGGAGAGTATGTGTCCCGCCGCCTCCTCGCCTATCATCACCATGCCGGAGCCACGGAGGGACGGGTAAAGGCGGCTACTCGCCTGATCAAAGAGGCCGGAAACGCTCGCAATCTGACCCGCATCGTCATTCGAGAGGGCAGGACCTTGGGCGACCTTCAACGTACCGGGGCGATCGCGCTGGAAATCGCGGTGAACGACTCCGTCGAGCGGCGGCTTCTCAACCTGGAAATGGCAGAGCTGGAGTCGTACTGGAAGGAGGAAGAGGAGCTCGCATCAATCATGGACGGAGAACTCACGCCGCTGTCGCCGCTCGAGAGCCTCCGAAGAAGAGTGACGAGGGGTCAGTAGTCTACGGGCCTGAGGTAGAATTCACCGATGGCGCTCGACGAGATCATGGCCACCGTAGGCAATTCCCGTTTCCAGTGGGTGGCGGAGAGACGTTGCCAAACCAAGTCCACATCATCTGGTGAAAAGCCTCGGCTCCTGAGCTCTTCGGGTTTGTAGCCCTTCAGCAACCAGTGGAGAATCGGATCCGCCAAGTGATAGGAGATCCCCAGTTCGTCCTCATCATGTACACCGCGAATCAGGTCCGCAGACGCAGGCTTGTCTATGATTACATTGGGAACGCCCAAGTGCCGTGCGAGCGCCCACACCTGAGTCTTGAACAGGTCCCCAAGAGGGTTGATCGGCGGTGAATCATCGGCGTGCCACGTATAATAGCCGAGCAGGCGCTCCGACTTGTTTCCTGTCCCCAAAGGAAGCGCGCCGATCTTCGCCGACTGGTCGAAGAGAACGATCGAGCGAATGCGCGCTGCTAGGTTTCCTCTGCGGAGGGGCGAAAGGTCCGGCTCATCGGCGTCGGCGTAGGCGTCCAGGGCAGCCGTAATGTCGATCGTTCGCCCTTTGACGCCCGTGTCCTCGAGCACCAAGGCGGCATGATCAAGACTGTCCTGGCTCGACGTGGCGTAAGGCATTCGGAATCCGAAGACGTTTTCAGCACCCAGAGCTCGGACCGCTAAGTAGAGCGACACGCTGGAGTCGACCCCACCTGAGAGGCCGATCACGACACGCTCGAATCCTCGATGACGTACGACTTCTTCCCGAATGAACTCCAAGAGAACGCTCTCGACGAGACCCATGTCCAGGTCGAGCAGTGCCGTACCATCCGGACCAACCGGAAGTCGAAGATCGGATTCGGCCTCAGGAGGGCCTGTCGATTCCGCTAGGGGTCGGCGTTCTTCTTGCCCTACATCCCGTTCGGCCGGCCGGCCGGCCGTCTCCAACGAGTGCTGCAGCCCGGGGAGCGCCCTCTCGAGGTCCGCGAGTAGGGGCGATTTGATACGGTCGATGTCGGCGAAGTCCAGTGATGCCACGGTCACGCCGCCCTGGAACAGAGGAGCCTGTGCCAGCACCTCACCGTCCGGGCCGACCGCCATCGATCCGCCGGGAAAGACCTTTCCGCCTTCGGAGCCAACGAGTTGGCTCACCACCACGAATATGCCATGCTCCAGTGCCGCTGCCGGCGCGAGATCGTCCCACCGACTCAAGTTCTTGGGTCGCCCTTCCCCACCCTGGACGAAGTCTCGTGCCGGTGAGGCACTCACCGCCACAATCAGCTCCGCGCCTCCAAGGGCCAGAATCGTGGTAGTGAGGGAATGCCACATGTCCTCGCAGATCAGAAGACCGATACGGCCAAACCTCGTGTCGAACGCCTGGACCCATGTACCGGCCTCCACGAAGCGCGCTTCATCGAAGACGCCATACGTCGGAAGAAACATCTTCCGGTGGACATGAACGGTCTCGAAGGCGTCCGGCCCCGGAGTAAAATAGCCCACGCTGTTGTAAAGCCTTCGACGATATCGCTCGTAAAACCCGACGACCACGTCCGGACAATCTGGGGACGGTGAGCCCAGTCCTTCGGCAACATCGGCCGCACTTACGGCCACCTCGGCGACGCCGCCCTCGAGGAAATATCCGCTGAGGTTCGCCTCGGCGAAGACGAGCAAATCCGCGGCGCCCATGTGTTCCGCCATCACTTGACGGATGCCCGCGAGATTGAACTCGAGGTCGGCCTTCTTAGGTTTGAATTGTGCCAGACCCACCCGAAGGTGAGAGTGACTCTGAGGTGACGTCATCGGCGGCGCCTCCCGTGGACGTCGACGGTTAAGTGTGTCTCGACAAGGTAAGGAGTCTGTGCGTATAGTCGTAGGCCCCCCCTCGCGGGGAACGACCCTGGACGGGGCGGGGTTAAAGACGACATCCCAGGCAAACGGCTCGTACGGAAAGTGAATCCATGATTCGGAAGATCACCCTGGCCCTCCTCTTGGCCCTCGTCCTTGTGCGCCCCTCCGCAGGCCAGTCGCCTCAGACTTCCGGACGTGACCGCCCCGGGGCTCCGGAATCCGTGGCGGCCGGCGCACAGATATTCTTGAGCGTATTCCAATCGGTTCGTGACTATGGACTCGAGGTATTGCCTGATTCGGCGCTCTGGGAGCGGGCGGTCAACGGGTTCATCCGTGAACTGAATGATCCGTACGCGCAGGCGTTCACTCCAGCTGAATTCGACGAATTCCAGGAAGGAAACACTGGGAACTACGCCGGGATCGGGGTGCAGATCACCAACCTCAACGAGACCATCACCATCACCGCGGTCTTCCGCGGTACACCGGCGGAGGAGTCCGGGTTGGAGGTTGGAGATCTCATCATAGGAGTCAACGCCGAGAGCACCGAGGGATGGACAACCCGAAACGCGTCGGACGCCATTCGTGGAGAAATCGGTACGTCCGTCAACTTGAGGATTGCTCGTCAGGGTCTTCGGGCTCCACTCACGCCCACGATTAAACGGGACAGTGTTCATATTTCAGCCGTGGTGGCGGATATCGTGAGCCCCAACATCGGCTACATCGGACTCGATCGAGTTGCACGTGGGTCGGCTCAGGAGGTGGATTCGGCCCTGACGAGATTCAGTGATGCTCGGGGCGTAATTCTCGACCTGCGAGGAAACCCGGGAGGATTTTTGGATGAGTCGCTCCGCATCGGCGATCTTTTCCTGGAGCCGGGAGTTCGACTCGCGAGTGCAGAAAGTCGGATCCCGGGACAGGAGGGGCGCAATCTCGACGAGGCCTGGAATGCCCAGATGCCGGACCGGATCCCGGGGAAACCCGTCATCGTGTTGGTGGACCGATTTTCGGCATCGGCTTCCGAGATCGTTGCGGGAGCTCTTCAGGATCACGATCGGGCCCTCATCATTGGCGAGAGGACGTTTGGAAAAGGTGTCTTTCAAAACGTCTTCCGGTTGACCGAAAAGAGGCATCTCCGTCTTACGACCGGAGAGTGGTTTACGCCACTTGGCAGGTCCCTCCACCGCCCTCGGACGATGCAGGGACGGCCACTGGACGAGGACCCGGATACGTTCCGGGTGGTCACGAGCCAGTCCGGGAGATCATTGCTCGCGGGTGGCGGCGTGTTCCCCGATCTGACGATCGCTAACGATACCCTCACGAGTCTCGAGCGCGAGTTTCTTTCCGTGACGGCGGCCGACGGGGTCAATGTCGCCCTGCGCATCGCCGAGCACGCGTTTAGCCAAGCCGAGAAAAGGACCGATGAGGGTGCCGAGCCTGGGGTCAATGCCGAGGACTTCGAGACATTCCTCGTGGCCCTCTCAGGAGAGGGTGTTCCGCAGAGCTTCATGGATAGCCCTGAGATCCGAGAATATATCGAGTGGCGCCTCGCCACACGGATCGCCGATCGCATGGGTCGCGCAGGGCCCTCGATGGAAATTCGCGCCCAGCGTGATCCCGTGCTCGCGGAAGCGATCGCGCTTCTGAGTGAAGCGGGTAGCCCCGCCGAACTCTACGCGGCAGCGGATCGTCGAAAAGACATATTGGACGCCCGCGAGCCGCCCGGGGGAGAACACTAGGTCGGTACCGCCGCGAGGTGACGGCCGCTACGACCTCGGGTGATATTTCTGGTGGACGTCACGCAGGTACCTCCGATCCACGTGAGTGTATATCTGGGTCGTGGTGACGTCCGCATGTCCCAATAGCTCCTGCACGGCGACCAGATCCGCTCCGCCCTCTAGTAGATGTGTGGCGAACGTATGCCGAAGCGTGTGCGGTGAGACGGTGGCCCTGATGCCGGCTGCGAGGGCGGCGCTCCGAACCAGGGTCCATACCGTGGTTCGCGGAAGGGGTCGCCCGCGGTGGCTAAGAAACACCCTCCCCTGCCCTCGTCCTCGATCCAACCCCGGACGGACTTCACGAAGGTAGCGTTCCAAGGCCAGGCACGCGGGGCGTCCGAGAGGAACCATCCGCTCCTTCGCACCCTTCCCGAATACGGTGCACACCCTCGTATCTAGCTCCAAATCAGTGATTCGCAGTCCGATGAGTTCCGAGACGCGGATCCCTGTGGCGTAGAGAACCTCCAGGATGGTTCGATCTCGCCAGTACGCCGGGGAATCCAGACGAGGAGCCTCCAGCAACGTCTCCATCTCGGCGGGGCTGAGCACGGTGGGCAAGGTCCGTCCGACCTTGGGACTCCTGAGCCCCTCCGTGGGGTCCTCCTCCAGGAGCCCTTCTTCGATGAGGAAGCCGAAGTATGTACGGAGGGACGACTGTGCTCGACGTACCGACGTAGAGGCCAACCCCCGCTCGCTGAGATGAAGCACGTATTCCCGGACGTCCCCTGAGTCCACGGAATCGGGCGAATCTCGCCCGCGTCGAACAGCGAAATCGACGAACTGTCCAACATCCCTTTGATAAGCCTCGAGCGTGCGCGGCGAGAGCCCCCGCTCGAAATTCAGATAGTCGAGGTAGCGCTCCATGCAATAGGCCACCGGAGACTCCAACGGACTACCCGGCTTCTTCGTCAGTTTCGCAATCAGAGCCATCCGGACTTCGCCCTTTCATGGATGCCCTCCGCGACCGAATCCACCACCAAGCAACCAGCAGACTCACCAGTACGGCGATACCGGCCAATAGGGTGTTCACACGGGACTGTAGAACGAGAATGCGGTCCAAGTTTCGGCCTGCCAAGACCCCTGCCCATGTGAGACCGCCGTACCAGATCGCCGAGGCCACGAGCAGCAGGGTCGCGACGAGCCATGGTTTCTGGTGTGTGAGGCCAGCGAACACGGGAACGACGGCCCGAAGCCCAGGCAGGAAACGCGTATAAAAAATCGCCGCACTACCCCAGCGACGATAGAAACGTCGCACCGTCTCCAGCTGCTGGGGAGCGAGAAGGTAACGCCCCAACCGTGTTTGAAAAAAAGTGTCCCCGTAGCGATACCCCGCCGCAAAGACTGCGAGAGCGGACGAGACGTTGGCGCTCCACGTGACCAGGAAGACCGTGCTCTCACTCGCGTACCCCCGTGCCGCCAAGAAGCCCCCGATCAGGATGAATGTGTCAGCCGGAATCGGAGGGATGATATTCTCGACCGCCGCCCCGATTCCGAGCACGACGTAGATGAGCAGAGGAGGTGCACTACTCAGGAAGGCGAGGATCGGATCCACGTGGAGAGGGCTCTATGCGCTCGTCTATGGCGCCCCGGAAGGTGTGCGCTCACCAGTCTCGTCTAGGAGCGCCACAGCATGGACCGCAAGCCCTTCGCCGGAACCGGTCCACCCCATCGCTTCGTCGGTTTTGCCTTTGACGGACACCGCTCCGGGTCCGAGACCAAGTACCTCAGCGAGACGGGTCCTCATAGCAGCGACATAGGGTGCGATCCTGGGCCGTTCACAAATCACCGTGATATCCACGTTGTGGACTTGGTATCCGGAGGCGTCCAGGATGCTGACTGCCCGGGCCAAAAGGTCCATGGAATCCGCATCCTTCCAGCGAGCGTCGTCCGGGGGAAAGTGCTGGCCGATGTCCCCGGCGGCGGCGGCCCCGAGCAAGGCGTCGGTAACGGCGTGCCCCACGGCGTCTCCATCCGAATGTCCGGCGAGGCCTGGGTGATCGGGGATCATTACACCCCCGAGCATCAGCGTACGTCCTTTCTCGAAGCGATGCGAGTCGTAGCCGAAGCCGATCCTCATAGTTCCCCCTCAACGGGGACGTGCGAGCCTACTGCCCGGTCCAAGCTCGGATAGCCAAACAGGCGTTGTGTCCCCCAAATCCAAAGGAGTTGGACAGGGCGACCCGTACCTCTCGCTCGACAACACCGTGCTGGGCATAATCGAGATCACAATCCGGATCCGGCTCGGAATAGTTGATGGTGGGCGGAATCCGGGCCTGCTGACATACCAGGGCCGAGACGATGGCCTCCACGCCACCCGCCGCCCCTAGCAGATGGCCTGTCATCGACTTGGTGGAGCCAACGACAACGGACGTTGCGGCATCGCCCAGTACCTGTTTGATGGCGGCAGTCTCGTTTCGGTCGTTCGCGGGGGTCGACGTGCCGTGAGCATTTATGTAGTCGATATCCTCCGGCCTGAGAGCCCTATCCTCCATGGCCAAACGCATCGCGACTTGAGCGCCAACCCCCTCGGGTGCAGGCATGGTGATGTGATAGGCGTCGGCAGAGACCCCATAGCCGACGATCTCGGCCACTATGGTGGCGTCTCTCGCCTGTGCCGTATCGAGGGCCTCGATCACCACACACCCGGCCCCCTCCCCGATGACAAAGCCGTCACGCCCCGCATCGAACGGCCTGGAAGCCCCCTCGGGGTCTTCGTTTCGGCTCGATAGGGCCCTCATTGAGGCGAACCCGGCGACTGCCAGCGGCGTCAGCGTGGCTTCTGCCCCACCCGCGATCATGACGTCTGCGTCGCCACGCTCGATAAACCGGAACGCGTCACCGATCGCGTGGGCGCTCGAGGCGCACGCGGAAACCGTCGCGTAATTCGGCCCCTTGGCACCAAAACGAATTGAGATCAGACCCGCGGCAATGTCCGGAATGAACATGGGGATGAAGAAGGGACTCACCCATCGCGGCCCACGCTCCCGGAGGATATCGTGCTGGGCTTCCATCGTCGAAATGCCGCCGATACCACTGCCGAAGATCACACCGAATTTCTCCGGTATCACACCGTCTGGCGAACCTTTGAGCCCGGCGTGTGCCATCGCCTGTTGAGCTGCCACCATCCCGAACTGGGCGAAGAGGTCATACCGGCGCGCGGATTTTTTATCCAGAAAGTCATTGGCGTCGAAGTCCTTTACCTCGCACGCGATCGTCGTCGAAAATCCTGTAGTATCGAATCGAGTAATCTGCGCCGCACCGCTCTGGCCAGCCAAGAGAGCAGTCCACATCGATTCGACATCGTTGCCCACCGGCGTAATCGCGCCCAGGCCCGTGATCACCACTCTACGACGATTACTCATCGACAAGACCGACCTCGACCCGGCAGAGACTCAGGGCTCACGATTCGGCATTTTTCTCGATGTAGGAGATGGCGTCGCCCACCGTTCGCATCTGTTCTGCATCTTCGTCCGGGATGTCGATCATGAACTCTTCCTCGAAGGCCATCACCAGTTCGACGGTGTCGAGTGAATCTGCGCTTAGGTCGCCGACGAAGGATGCTTCCGGCGTGACCTTCTCCGGATCCACACCCAACTCGTTGATGATAATTTCCTTGACCTTCGCGGCCGTGTTGTCAGCCATTGGACCTCCCTACATGTGCGATTGTTGGAAATGCGGTTCATGAAAAAGCCGGACCCGTCTTCGTCACATGGCCATCCCCCCATCCACCGCGATGACCTGGCCGGTAATGTAGCGGCCCGCAGGTCCAGCGAGAAAGCGGGCCAGTCCTGCAACGTCCCCGGGATCGCCGAAATATCCGAGCGGGATCTGTTCCTGAAGCGCCTCGACGGCCTCTTCGGGGAGGGTCGCGGTCATGTCGGTGGAGATGAAACCGGGTGCGATGGCATTACACCGAACACCTCGTGATGCCAGTTCCTTCGCGATGCTCTTCGTAAACCCGATCAAACCGGCCTTGGACGCGGCATAGTTGGCCTGACCGGCGTTTCCGACAAGCCCCACAACTGAAGTGACGTTCAAGATGACACCGCTACGGCGCTTCATCATGGAGCGTGCAACGGCCTTCGTCATGTTGAAGGCCCCCTTGAGATTCACCGTCAGCACCTCGTCCCACTCCCCTTCCTTCATCCTGATAAAGATGTTGTCCCTGGTGATTCCCGCGTTGTTCACCAGAATGTCGACCGGTCCAAGTTCATCGACCACTTGGCTAACGCTAGCGGAGGCCACTTCTGTCACACCCACGTCACAGCCGTAGCCCCGATGTCCTTCTCCCGCCAGATCTCGAGCAGCGGCAGACGCCCCGTCCGCATTTCGCGAGACGACAGCCACGGTGGCCCCTGCTCGTGCTAATTCATGTGCGACGGCCAACCCGATACCGCGAGAGCCACCCGTTACCAGCGCTACCTTGTCATCCAGTTCGTTCGTCGATGGAGCCACTTAATCCTCCCAGGCTTCGATATCTGAAGACTCCCCGAGGGATTCGCATCGGAATCCCTTCGCATTCCTCCGATTCAGGCCACGAAGGACAGAACCCGGCCCAAGCTCGACAAATCGGTCGGCTCCAAGCGCGACCATACGCCTTACCGAGTCAGCCCATCGGACTGGCGCCGTGAGTTGTCGAACCAAGAGTCGTCGCGCTTCCTCAGCCGTCGATACCGGCTCGGCTGTCGTGTTGGCGATCACAGGAAACATGGGGTCTCGGAAGTTCACCTCGTCTAGCCAGTTCCGTAGTCCTTCCTCCGCTGGGCCCATCAGCGGCGAGTGGAAGGCACCCGATACGGTCAGGGGAACCACCCGCCTTGCACCCACTTCCTCCGCGAACTCCATGGCGCGCTTGACTCCCGCCACGTCCCCACTGATGACGACCTGCCCCTCGAAGTTGAAATTCGCCGGCACGCAGGTACCGGCCTCTTGATTGGCGCGTACGCACAGGGCCTCGACATCACCGTCCGGCAGCCCGATCACGGCGGCCATAGTTCCTGGCCGTGTCAGGCCTGCGGCGTACATCAACTCCCCTCTGAGCCGGACGGTGCGCAACGCCACGTCGAATTCCAAGGTCCCTGCGGCCACGTGTGCCGAGAACTCTCCGAGAGAGTGTCCAGCCGCCATGGCCACTTCTCCGAGTCGATCTCGGACAATGCGGTACATCGCCACAGAGTGAGCCAGAATGGCGGGTTGCACGTTCTTCGTAAGGAGAAGTTCTTCTTCCGGCCCCGTCCACGCGAGCTGGGAGATCTTGAAGTCCAGGATCTCGTCCGCCTCTTCGAAGACCCGTTCGGCCTCGGGGTAGTCCGTCGCGAGGGATTGCCCCATCCCAACATGCTGGGATCCCTGTCCTGGAAAGAGAATTGCTAGCGACACGATTCAGGGATCTTTATCGACGGTGCGAGGCCGTCACCAGCGGAGCACCATCGCGCCCCACGTGAGGCCGGCTCCGAAGGCGGTAAGCAGGATCGTCATATCTGAATGGAGGCGCCCTTCCTCGAGGGCTTCATCCATGGCCACCGGAATCGTCGCCGAACTCATGTTGCCGTACCGGTGGACGTTCACGAACACTTTCTCCATGGAAATGCCCGTGTATCGGGCTGTGGCCTTGATAATACGAATGTTGGCTTGATGAGGAATGATCAAGTCAACATCCTCCGGCGTGAGGCCCGATTGCTCGAGGGCCGCCGACCCACTCTCGGCCATCGATCGAACGGCATTCTTGAAAATCTCCCGCCCAGACATCTGAAGCAGATGGTCGCCGTCCCGCAGAACCTCCTCGCTCATCGGGATGGCCGTGCCTCCCGCTGGTCTTTGCAGGAGATCGGCGAGGTTGCCGTCCGAGCGGTGATGCGTACCCAGAATACCCCTCACACCATCGGACTTCCGAAGTATCACTGCGCCGGCTCCGTCGCCGAACAACACACAGGTCGTGCGATCCTCCCAGTTCACGATGGAACTCATTTTTTCTGTGGCGACTACTAGCGCGGTCTTTCCCCTTCCCGCAGAGATATACCCTTCGGCTAACGTGAGCGCGTAGAGAAATCCCGAGCACGCTGCGGAGACGTCGAGGGCAACGGCATTGTTCGAGCCGAGAAGTGCTTGGATATCACACGCCGTTGACGGCAGCCAGCGGTCGGGGGTAGCCGTGGAGACGATCAGGAAGTCGATTTCCCCTGGGTCGACACCGGCTTTCTCCATAGCGATTCGCGCGGCTGATGCTCCCATAGAAGCCGCTGAGACGTCGGCTTCGGCGATCCGGCGTTCCTTAATTCCGGTTCGCTCCACGATCCATCGGTCGGACGTATCGACGACGGATTCTAGATCCTTATTGGTCACCACGCGGTCCGGCAAGTGACGGCCTGTGGCGACGATTTGGACCAGAGGGCTCGGTGCCTTCAACCCGGCTTCCCCAGTGTATTCGGCGTCGTCATTTCCCTGACGAAGTGTGATACCATCGACGCCTTGGCTGCCCGATCCGCTACACCAATGGCGTTGCAGATCGCCTTTGGCGGGGAACCCCCGTGACAGATGATCGGGATCCCATTCACGCCGAGAAGTGGGGCGCCGCCCGTCTCTGTGTAGTCAAAAAGGCGAAACACTTCGTCCAGGTCTTCGTTCGCATGGGTGTCGCCGATGGCAGTCGTCAAGAGGCTCACAACGAAGCTCGCCACCGATTCATAAAACTTCAGCAGGACGTTGCCCACGAATCCGTCACACACCAGAACGTCGCACCCGCCTTGGATGATTCCCCGGCCTTCGATGTTGCCGACGAAGTTGAGTCCACTCTCCTTCAACCCCTGATACGCCGCGACGACCAACTCGTCCCCCTTTTTCGGTTCCTCGCCGATATTCAGAAGCCCCACCCGAGGACTCGATATCCCCATCAAGTCCTGGGCGTAGACCTTGCCGAGTCTCGCGAACTGGACGAGCTGATGTGGCTTGCAGTCAACATTCGCTCCGGCATCGAGCAACAACAGGGGGCCGTTCGCGGTCGGGACTACCGTGCCGATCGCCGGGCGGTCCACACCCTCGAGCCGGCGAAGGATGAACAGCGACGCAGCCATTACCGCGCCTGTTGAGCCGGCGCTGATGAATGCGTCAGCCTCGCCCTTCTTGTGGAGCCTGATTCCGATCGCGATAGACGACTCGGGCTTGCGACGCAGAACAGTGGAAGGAGGCTCACCCGGCAAGACGCGTTGCGCCGCGTGCACGATGCTGAGGCGATCCGTGGGGAAGTCAGAATGGCGATTGACTTCCTCCTGCAGCGTAGCACTGTCACCGACGAGGATGATCTCGAAATCCGACTCGACATCTTTGAGGGCAAGGACGGCACCGGCAACCTCGGTCACCGGAGCCCCGTCGGTGCCCATGGCATCCAGGGCGATCCGCACGTCGGGCGACTCCGTAGCCGGGGGTCAGTCCAGATCCGGCTCGAGCACCTGCTCGCCGCCGTAGTACCCGCAACTCGGGCAGACCCGGTGCGACCTCTTCGGGTCGCCACAGCGGGAGCATGGGTTGGTCACAACCGGTTGTGCCTTGTAATGCGTACGGCGCTTACGTTGACGCTGCTTTGATGTTCTTTTCTTCGGGACCGCCATCGGCCTTCGTCACTTGTTTTGGAGCGCTCTGAGGGCATCCCACCGTGGGTCCATGCCTCTCAACGAGCACGTGCATTCCGCTGAGTTCAAGTCTTCACCGCACCCCGCGCAAAGGCCCTTACAATCGGCCCTACACTCCACGAAAGAAGGTATCGCGAAGATCACCTCATCGCGAAGGTGCGGTCCCAAATCGATTTCACGTGCACCTGAGTCGATGCCGATCGTATCACCATCTCCGTCCTCGAGTGAATCGTCGAGGACAAACACCAGCGTGATGTCGGTGTCCACCAAGCGTTCTACCGGCTGGAGACAGCGGCGACAGTCCTGTCGGACACCTCCCCGGCAGGTGCCACGGACGACCACCTGATCCGATCCAACCCACGAGGCCGTCAGAACAAATTCAAAGGGCCTGCTGAGTACGAACGAGCAATCCGTAAAGGACTGCTCGTCCGGCTCGATGCGCCCTTCGACCTCTACCGTCTGGCGTCGCTCCAGGTCACTGAAATCGACTCTGAGCATAGCCGCGAAAATTACTCCAACCAAAACGAGGAGTCAACGCGATGGACCGGAGCTAAAGGGCCAGGCGCTCATGTTCCGAAAAAAAGAAGCCGATCTCCACGGACGCGTTTTCATCGGAGTCCGACGCGTGGATGGAATTTCGTTCTTTTGATTGTGCGAACAAGCGGCGCACGGTGCCCTCTTCCGCCTCGGCTGGATCGGTCGCTCCGATGACCTGCCGAAGCTTTGAAACGGCATCCTCGGATTCCAGGACGAGCGGAACTATCGGCCCCGACGTCATGAACGTCACCAAGGATTCGAAGAAGGGGCGTTCCCGGTGCACGGCGTAGAAGGATCCGGCTTGCGCGGAAGTCAGCCGCGTCATGCGCATCGCACGAATCTTGAAGCCAGCGGCTTCAAGATTCGAGAGAATATTGCCAACGTTACCTGCTTCCACTGCGTCAGGCTTGAGAATTGCGAGCGTACAGCTCATCAGCGGTGATGCCTCTCTATTGAATTCATCAAGTGCAGCGTCCCGAAGTTCGGAAACGGGGCGCTATCTTCATCTATTCCAAAGACGCGACGAGTGCCCGAAGGACCTCGCTTCGCTTCAAGAATCCCACGAGCTCTCCCTCCCGGACCACGGGAAGATGCGCCGTATCGCGGTTAGCCATAATGGAGGCCGCCTCTAAGAGGCTCTGTTCCTCCGAAACGCACATGACGCTACGGGTCATGACCTCTCTGGCGGTAGGCTCCTGCTGAATTTGCCCCGTCGCCAAGCCCCCCACTTCTTCCTTGCGTCCCCGTGAGACGACCTGTTTCATCGCGTCTCCGGTCGTAATGATTCCAAGGAATTCGTAGTCCTCCCCCACAACCGGCACCGAATGTAGATCCCGCCTGACCATCAAGTCTACGACTTCAGGGAACGGGGTTTCTGGGTAGACTCTATACTGAAGTGGCTCCAAGAGATCCTCCACCAAGAGACTTTGGTGGAGATGTAGGTTCATCAAGAAAGTCAGCGCCTCGACGTCTTCCACCGATCGAACTGCGAGAAGGGACCCGGCCCTTTCCTTTTCTCGAAAAAAACGAACCAAGGCCGGCAACATCTGATCCTTGAGCGTAGATAGCGCTCGCGGCGTAACCAGCAAGATGAGGGCTCTGGCCTCGGTCACGCCTCCATCCCCCCCCCCAGGAACGAGAAACGGCGTCGGCGAAACTCCGATGACCGCCGAAAGGTGCTCGATATCGTCCACTTGAGCGAGAACTACAATGACCTGCTCGTGCACCGGAGTGACCGACGCACCGGTGACATCTGAGATGTCCGAGGCGATCCTGGCCAATCGGCGGGCTGGAACCCCTTCGAGTTCTTCGACGGCCAACGCGATGGCGGACTCGAAATCGGAAGCAGTGAGCGGGACGAGAATGCCTCCCCGCTTCAGCAACTCTTCAACTCTCATGTCGCCCTCCATTGAGGACTTGATCTAGTCAGGATGCGAGGGCGTCCTGAATGAGCCCGACGATGTCGACCGGCCGCGGCGCTACGGAAATTCCATTCTCCTCGAAAGCCTTCGTTTTCTCCTCCGCGGTTTCCGACGAGCCACTGATGATCGCACCGGCGTGACCCATTTGACGTCCGGGAGGGGCCGTTTGGCCGGCGATGAAGCCCACGACGGGAATATCCAAGTGCTCGTTCACCCATTCAGCGGCCTCCTGCTCATCGGTGCCGCCGATTTCCCCGATCATGACGATCGCCTCCGTTTCCGAGTCCTCGGAAAAGGCCTGGAGTGCATCCACGAAGTTCGTACCGATCAAGGGATCCCCACCGATTCCGACGCAAGTCGTCTGCCCGATGCCGGCATTCGTTAGCTGTATCACCGCTTCATACGTGAGCGTACCCGAACGTGAGATCACACCCACCGGCCCTGGGGTCACGATCTGATCTGGAATAATCCCGACCTTCGCCTTCCCCGGAGAGATAACGCCCGGACAGTTCGGCCCCAAGACGCGTGTGGCGTGGTCTCTTGCGAACGCATGTGCGCGGGCCATGTCCAGCACTGGAATTCCCTCTGTGATGGCGACCACAAGCGAGATGCCGGCGTCGACGGCTTCCTCGATCGCACCGGATGCGAAGGCCGGAGGAACGTAAACGACAGAAGTGTTAGCGCCAGTCTCGGATACGGCTTCGTCCATGGCGTTGAAGATCGGCACGGACTCACCGTTCGGACCGTAAAAGGTTGCCCCTCCCTTGCCAGGCGTCACCCCGGCGACCACCGCCGTCCCGTACTCCATCATCTGAAGCGTATGGAACGAGCCGTCTCGTCCGGTGATGCCCTGCACAACCAACTTCGTATTTTCGTCGACGAAGATCGCCATTTATTCTCTCGTGCTCCCCGTGGGCAGTCTCGTGCCTATCCGTTTGCCGCTAGCTGAACAGCTCGCTCGACCACCTCGTCCATGGAGGTGAAGGCGGAAAGGCCCTCGCCTGCAAGGATCTCGAGGCCCTCCTTTTCGTTGGTGCCCGTCAGGCGAATCACGAGCGGTGGCTTGATGTCGATCCGCTTGGTGGCCTCCACGATGCCCCTCGCGACGTCGTCACCGCGAGTGATCCCACCGAAGATGTTGAACAGAATGACCTCGACGTTCGGATCTGAAGTAATGATCTCCACGGCAGCCACAACTTTCTCGGGATTCGACGAGCCTCCAATGTCGAGAAAATTCGCGGGCTCCCCCCCGTAGTATTTCACGAGATCCATGGTGGCCATGGCCAACCCCGCCCCGTTGACACAGCACCCGACGTTGCCATCGAGTTTCACGTAGCTGAGGTCGGCTTCGCGGGCTTTGGCTTCGGCCCAGGGCTCGGCCGCAAGATCCCTGTACTTCGAGATCTCCGGATACCGGAAGAGCTCACTATCGTCGATGCTCATCTTGGCGTCGATCGCCTTGACCTCACCATCTGAGGTCACGATGAGAGGATTGATCTCGACCATGGAGGCGCCACTCCCCGTAAACGCGGAGTACAGCTGAGAGATGATCTTGGCACCCTGCCGAACCAGCTGTGGGTCTTCATACAGTGAGTTGGCTAGCCAATAGGCTTGATGCCCTAGGAGTCCGTGGCGGGGATCCACGATGAGCTTGCGGATCGCATCGGGATTGCTATGCGCAACCTCCTCAATGTCTATCCCCCCTTCGGCGGACACGATGTACGTGGCGGCCTGTGCCTTGCGGTCTACCAAGATGCCCACGTAAGCCTCGGAAGCGATGTCCTCAGCCGGCGTAACCAGTACCTTTTCGACGACAAGCCCGGAGATCGTCATGCCGAGGATCTCCTCGGCATGTTCACGGGCCTCAAACGGGGTCGCGGCCAGCTTGACCCCTCCCGCCTTACCCCTTCCACCGGAATGGACCTGCGCCTTCACAACCACGGTGCCTCCATAATTCTCGGCGATAGCCAGCGCTGCGTCAGCTGTGCTGGCGACCTCTCCGGGCGGGACCGGGATTCCACTTGCCCGAAGGATTTCCTTGGCTTGATACTCGTGGATGTTCATGCAGTGCTGGGTGCCTGTCGAATAGGGATGTGTAAAGACCTAGAGGTTGGATACCGTGTCCCGCCAGTACTTCTAGACTGAGGGTGGTAGCCGCTGAAGTTACCGATCCGTAGGGAGCGGATCAAGCAAATCGGCGCTACTCCCCGCCTCCGGCTGAGAACGACTCGAGAAGGACTCTGAGCTCTGCCAGAAACTCTCCAAACCCCTGGAAATCACCTGCCCGCAGGGCGGCCTCCGCGCGTTCCAGTAATGCGAGGGCCTCAGCGGGCCACAGGCTCGTGTCGAGGGGCGCGACGTCCAGGGGTGAAAGGGGTGAAGGGGTCAAGGAAGCAGGCACGGGTAGTGAAAACTGCTCTCCTTCGAGCAGGGCCAAGGCTTGAATCGCCTCCTCCAGGCTTTCCTCCATCGCGACCCGATGGCCGTCGCTCACGACGAAGCGCCTCAGCTCGGGGATCGCGTCCTCCTCGGCCGCCAGGAAGACCGGCTCCATGTAGAGTAGCGTTCTGCCGACCGGAATCAGGTGAAGATGCCCAGTCCAAACCTGACTTCCCCCAGTACGCCAAAGTGAAAACTGTTGAGAGATGATGGGGTCCTGCTCGATCAGCGCTTCAACTTGCCTCGGGCCCGGTATCTGGTCCTCGACGGGCACGTCGAAGAGAACGAGTTCCCCAAACCGTTCGGGGTCGCTCCGAGCGGTCAGGATCGCGGTCAGATTCTGCCGCCCTCGCGGGACGAACACGGTCGTGAGCAAGAACGCGCTCCGGGCTTCTCCCGGTAGCCGGTAGAGCCCGTACTCCGGTTGATACGGCACCGGCGTCGTCCCTTGCGCCAGTTCCTGGGGCAACGCCCAAACATCTTGCTGCCCGTGGAAGAGTCGAGCCGTCTCTTGATGGTACTGATAGAGGACACGGGCCTGGAGACCGAGCATCGACTTGGGGTATCGGAGGTGCTTTCGCAGCTCTTCGGGCATGTCGGCAAACGGCCGGAAAAGCGTGGGGAAGGCCTGACGGTAGGTTTGTATCAACGGATCGTCTTCATCGACCACATAGAAATCCACTCGCCCGGACACGGCGTCGACCGTGACCTTTACGCTGTTACGGGCATATCGGAGGGGCCGCCCCGCCTGCAGAGGATACGTCGTCGAGAGTGGGAACCAGCGCGTACCGGTAAAGCCCTCGAGAATCCAAACGACCCGCCCCCGGTAGATCACTGGGTAAGGGGCCTCCGGGAACCGCAAAAGGCCGCCGGATATGGCGCTGACCCTCTCCTGCACGCTCCGTCTGAAGATGAACCGACTCGTCCGATCGACCTGCGATGAAAACAACAGATTCGCATCTCGGAAACGCCACGCGACAGCAAGCGTCCTCAGCGTCGAGCTGAGCTGAATTCCCTCAGGGAAGTCTACGCCGGCCGTTGTGGCCTGCGCGCCCGGACCGGATCCGTCTGTCGGGTTCACGACGGCGTATTCCTGACGTCGAGAGCCGATGTACACGTCGGGCTGGGTCAGCCTGAGATCCTCCGGCGCGATCCCTTCCGTCGTGAATTCGGGGGGAATACCGGAAAGGTACATGAGGGGGCGGCCCTCGGGGGTTCTCGTTCCAGCTTCGATCGCGACCACCCCCATCCCACGTATGTAATCATCACGAAGGTGGAGATTTTGCCAGTTCGGATCTTGAATTCCCCCCGGGAGGATCTCGCGGACCGAAAGCGCTACCGGGACCATGCCCTCAGAAGTCTCGTAGCGATCCACCGTAACACCGGAAAAATCGTAGTAGGGGAATCGAGCCTCGAGCTGTCGGAACGTCGTGAGGAGGGCCTGTGAGCTCCAGACTGGCAACCCGCTGAATTGAGACGCCGCGGCCTGCCAATCCACTCCGATCTCTGGCGCGTCGTAGTCGAATTCCCGGCGTTGGAGGTCGGTGAGGTCGAACCCCATCTTGGTAAAACGTATGTTGTGGTCGATGAACGGCGTCTCTCGTTCAAGCTCATTGGGCTCGACTCTGAAACGCTGGATGAAAGACGGGTACGCTTGGCCGGCGAGGGTTCCTCCGACAATGAGTGTACCGAACGAGACCGTCAGCGGAAGCAGATGGCCCTTGAAGCCGCTCCAGAGCGAGCCGACCGCAACGAGTACAGCCAGTAGCGTAAGGATATGAAGGGCCGGAAGCCGAGCCTCCGCGTCGGCGAATCCGAAGATCCCCTGGACTCCCGACGAACCGGCCAGAAGCAGAAGGTAACGCCCGAGCCAAAATCGAGCGGCCAGGATCAGGAAGAACGACGCGACCAGGACGGAAAGATGCTTACGTGGCTGATCTTCGATGGCAAGGCGTCCACGTCCCCACTGGAGGGCTCCCGTCATCGCGTAGCCGGCGGTGGCGATGCCGAACACCAGAAACGCCACGAAGATGCCAATGGTCACAACCCTCGTAACCACAGGAAGGAGCATCACAAAAAAAGCGAGATCCTTTTCGAAGACCGGATCGGTGATACCCCAGACGGGAGCCTTGCGGAGGAACAATAGCTCGAGCCCCATCGCTCTTGGAATCATGGCCCCGAACCATGCTCCCAACAGCGTTGAACCGGCGACGATCCCGCCCAATACGTATCCCTCGGGAAGCTGCTCTGAGATGACGAGGTCTCCCACCCGTCGCTTGATCCGAATTCCCCCAAGGGTTCGCGCGATGATCCGCAGGTTCAGGAAGAAGATGACGCCCACGATCACTCCGCCCACAGCGCGGGCGCCCCATTCCCAGAAGACCCGAGTCCACAGGACAGAAGAGAATCCCATGGACCGGAACCACAAGATCTCTAGATAGATACTCGATGCCAATCTCCCGAAAAGGAGGAGTGACACCACCGTGATCGCCAAGGCGAGTAAGAAGCGCCCACCCTTCACGTCTCTGAGGTTCATGCTAGACGGCCACCCCCTGCGCGCTTAGCCAGGATTCCACTTCACTCCGAATCGCCTTCAATTGCTTGGCAGTGCTGGCTTCATAGCGTGCAACGATTATCGGTTGGGTATTCGACGCCCTCAGGAGCCCCCACCCACCGGCGAAGCTGATTCTCGCACCATCGACCGTGTTCACCTCTCTTGTCTTGGAGAAATGATCCTTTGCAGCCTCCACGATGGCGACCTTGGTCTCTTCCGTAACGTCGATCCGCAGCTCCGGCGTCGAAACCAAGCGGGGGAAATCCGACACCATATCGGCAAGGGACCGCCCGGAGCGGGCGATGAGGTCAATCAACAGGCACGCCGCGTATGGCGCGTCATCGAACCCGAAATAGCTGTCGGCGACGCAGATGTGGCCCGACAACTCGCCACCGAGGGCAGCACCTTCCGCTTTCATTTTCTCCTTGATCAAGGAATGGCCGGTTTTCCACATGATGGCCTCCCCACCTGCCTTCGTGAACTCGTCTGGGAGAACTTGAGAGCATTTTACGTCGAACACCAGCTTCTGTCGCGATTCACGCCTGCGGATCAAGTCGAGTCCGAAGAGCAGAAGCAGAAGATCACCTCGAACAACGTTGCCTGACTCGTCAACGGCGCCGATGCGATCGGCATCAC
>Ga0310121_10000306_pt1 | contig 53661 bp, 46 predicted proteins | sample CB27_Tmax_986_MG_FD_203504 | JGI IMG/M metagenome (GOLD analysis project Ga0310121, IMG submission 203504) | Marine microbial communities from Western Arctic Ocean, Canada - CB27_Tmax_986 | ecosystem: Environmental > Aquatic > Marine > Oceanic | place: Canada: Western Arctic Ocean | collected... | reverse complement strand
TGTAGTCCTGCACGAGAGGAGACGATTACCGGAGGGGAAGGATCTCTGTCACAGGCTGGGCGTTCTCTGAAGATCCTGATTTTGGGAGGAACCACCTTCACTGGCCCCCATCATGTGCGCTATGCAATCGAGCGTGGTCACGAAGTCACAATCTTCACGCGAGGCCGAAGCCAGCCCGGGCTTTTTCAGGACTTGTTTGAACAGGTGGAGCACCTGATTGGTGATCGAGGGGAGGACCTTTCAGCACTGCAGGGACGGAGTTGGGATGCAGTGATCGATGCTTCTGGAAGGGACGTGGAGTGGACGCGAAATTCGGCAGAACTTCTTCGCGACGCAGCGGGAACATATCTCTATATTTCCTCGACAGGGGTCTACTATCCCTACCTGACTACGGAGATCACTGAGGACACGGACCCGGTACTTGAGGAGTCCTCCACAGGCCGGAGTTCAACCTCCTCGTACGGTGTGATGAAAGCGCTCTCTGAGATAGAGGTCCATAAAGCTTTCGGGGATCGGGCATGTGTGGTAAGACCTGGGTATATCGTGGGCCCGCTGGACATGACGCATCGTGGTACATACTGGCCAGAGCGTTTCCGTCGGGGTGGTGAAGTCCTAGTGCCGGGTAAGAAAGATGATCTGGTTCAACAGATAGATGTGCGGGACCTTACAGAGTGGATCGTTCATCTCCTAGAGAACCAGATCCACGGGGTATTTAATGCTACCGGTCCGGCTTCACCCCTGACTATGGAGGCGTTCATTGATGGGATGAAGGCTATAACTTCTGCTGAAGTGAGCTATACCTGGATTGAGGACTACGAGTTTCTAACTGAGCATAACTTCACTTTTGCGATCCCCTGGATCATGCCGGTGGGAAACAACTTTGGATCCCAACGAATTTCTGTGGCTCGAGCCAAGGATGCTGGGCTTACCTACCGCTCTATTGCCGTCACGGCACTGGACACTTTGGAGTGGTATCACTCAGGTGCTATGACCGATGAACAGCGCGGCGATCCACCAATGCCTGTATCACCAGCCCGCGAAAGTGAGATCCTGAGTGCTTGGGAGGCCCGAGCTTCTCTATGATCCGACTGGGTTAAGCAGGGGAGTGCTGGTTCACGATTTAGCAACACATCACCGCCACTGAAATACAGTTTCTGAAACAAAATTTGGTGGAGCTGCTCGGTCCAGTATGGTGCTCCCACAATGTCAAAACTCAGGGGGTAGTAGTATTATTTTGTGTAAGAGACCCTTAACACTTTTACCGCATCACGTGTCTTTCTTTATAGACTGAAAAACTAGAGAATGGAGAATAATGATGAAGAGGCTGTGGCTCACATTCGTTGCCATAAGCGCGTTTGGGCTCCTCCTCGGCCTGTGGCTGCTTCCCAGCGGTGCCGGGAACTCCGCAGGTGGCTCTTATGGGTTGCTGATAGCTTTGGTCGTTTTGGCGCCTCTCTGTTTGGTTACGATGCACCGGCTTAGGAAGAAGGAATTTAAGGTGGAATAATGGGAGTAGATCGTGAAAACCAGATAACTGCATTTAAGAGGGTTTTAGCTTATGTGGAATATCTGGAAGACGAGTTAGACAAAGTAAAACCCAAGGTCGAGCTACTTCCCGCTCATATAGGCTTCTTTGAAGACCTTGAGTATCTCCGCTTAGAGATAGCAAAATTGGAAGAGCTAGAAATAAGAAAAGACGACGACGATTAGTGGCCTGGGTCCCTCCCAGTACCCCCGTCCCCCTCTCAGTAACAGCCCCTTCTAGCGCACCTACCGACTACGAGCGATAGTCTAGACGAATCGGTCGTCACATCGCATCGGCGGCGTCATTTTGCAGAGCCGGGGGCAGTGTTCCCGGCGTCAGCTTCTCGGAGGTTCCATGGCAAAGTTCCGTGCTCTCGTTCTGTCACTCGCCGCAACCGCGGTCCTGGTGTCGCCCGGACTTGCCCAGTCCGGCTCATTCGGTAACTCGGTCGTCATCGACGGCGACGCGCTGATCATCGGTGAACCGAACAACAGCTTCCGTCCCGGCATGGTATATGTATACCGCAAGAGCGAGAGCGATTGGATCGAGTCGGCCCGACTGACCGCACCAGGTGCGGAGCGAGCCGACGGATTCGGCGCGGTGCTCGCGCTTAGCGGGAGCACACTCTTCGTAGCCACGAGAGCAGGAAGTCTTTACACCTACGAGCGGTCCGGCGCGACATGGGCGTTCTCCGGCACGTTGACCGCAGAGGACCTCGTTGGCCTAGATCCTCAATGCAATTTCAACGGTTACTGCGGCGTCGACTACGGCATCTCCCTCTCGGCGGACAAGGATTGGCTCTTAGTAGGACACTCCCGGACGGCGACTGACGCGAGTCGCATGCGAACACGGCAGCGCCGCGGCGGCGAGAGCGTCCCGCTACCGCCGCCGGGTACGGTGTACGCGTTCCAGCGTGGCCCTGATGGCCGATGGACCGAACAGCAGCGAATGGAGTCGCCTGCCGCGGCTCCGGGGGATGCCTTCGGTGCGGCGGTCTCGGTTGTCGGTGATCGTTTGCTCGTGGGTGCACCCAAGGCGGCCAGGAACGGAGGCTCGCTCGAGGGAGCGGGGCGCGTGTTCGAATACCGCCTCATGGATGGTTTGTGGCGGGAGGGAGCAGAGCTCACCGTCGCTGGTGAGGCCGAGGCATTGTTCGGGGCCACAATCGTGTCGAGTGAGGCGCGCGCCGTGATCGGGGCCCCCTTGAGCCGTTTGGGCTTCGGTGCAGCTTTTGTCTTCAACCTAGACGCCGCAACAGGTACGTGGTCCGAACGCGCCCGGCTCGACGCACCTGAAGCCCTCGAGGGTGACGTGTTCGGTGGCTCCGTGGCGCTGGATGGTGATGACGTTTGGGTGGGAGCGCCCGTCGTGCGGGGACTGGAGACCGGGATGGCCTTCGTCTTCTCGGACGGGATGGTAACCGACATGCGCTTCACGGAAGAAGAAACGAACACGGAAGATTCGTTCGGCCACAGAGTCGTAGCGGGCGGGGGTATTGCGGCAGTGACGGCCTCAGGGCTCGACCATCAGGCCGGCGGAGTGTTCGTCTACGAACGTGACGACAACGGAACATGGCGGCAGGGAGACGTTCTCCTGAGCGCGCCCGATGCCTTGGGCGCCGTCTTCGGTGAGGAGCGCCGGTGCACGGAAGGGGCGGTGGAGTCCTTCGACTGCAACGACATCGAGCTGCTAGCCTACATCCCGATCTCGTTGCTGACCGCCCCTGAAGCAGCGCGCGGAATCAGAGCGAATGACAACTGGGGCTGGACCGACTCCGAGGCCGGGCGCGAATACGCGCTCGTGGGAAGAAACGACGGTACGTCGTTCATCGACATCACGGACCCGACGAACCCCATGCTCATCGGCGACCTCCCGAAGACCTCGAATACGCCACGCTCGCAGCTGCATCGAGATATCAAGACCTACAGGGACCACGCTTTCATCGTCGCGGACGGGGCAGGCACACATGGTATGCAGGTCTTCGATCTCACCCGTCTCCGAGACGTTGTGGATCCCCCGGTCGTCTTTGATCCAGACCTTCTTTATAGAGGTGACGGACTCAATGTGGTTGAGAGCAGCCACAATATCATCATCAATGAAGAGACGGGGTTCGCGTATCTGACTAGTCGAGGCTGTGCCGGTATGCACATGGTCGACATTAGTGAGCCAATGGAGCCCACCTTCGTCGGCTGTTCGGAGCCAGGGGGCACACACGACGCCCAATGTATTGTCTACCGCGGTCCGGATGAATCTTATCGCGGTCGGGAGATCTGCCTGAGGATGTCCGGGAACCGGTTCCAGATCTCGGACGTGACCGACAAGTCGAATCCGGTCGAGTTGTCGACCGCGTCACATCCCAATCCGGCTTACATGCACCAGGGATGGGTGACCGAGGATCATCGGTATTTCATCATGGATGACGAGAGCGACGTGATCGCCGGCAACGTTGAGACGACGCGCACCCTGGTCTGGGAACTCGACGACCTTGAAGATCCCATCCTCGTGAAAGAATTCTTCGGATCACTGCCGGCCAGTGCGCATAACCTGTACGTGAAGGGAGACTTCACCTATCAGGCCAACTACAAATATGGGCTCCATATCCTCGACACTTCGGACCCCTTGAACCCGGTTGAGGTTGGCATGTTTGATACGTCTCCGTTCGGGACGGGGCCGGGATTTGGTGGAGCGTGGAGCACATACCCATTCTTCGACAGCGGCACGATTCTCGTGACCAGCATGCAAGAGGGTCTGTTCATGCTCAAGAAGAGGGTCCGTCCGGTGTCGTAGGACACACGTACCCTCCTAGCAGAAGTGTCCTAGCTCCTCACAGAGCGCTGACACCCGCACGGTGTGTTCTAGTCGTGTGTCTGAAGGCGATCGTGGCCAAGAGGCCCACGACACCAAAGGCCGCCACCGCTGCGAACACGTGTTGGTGACCCAGAACGCCCGGCGAGCTGTCGAGTAGTACGCCCATGAGCGGGCCCATGAAAACATCCGGGGTGAATCCCACGAAGGACACCACACCGATTGCGCTCCCAGTGAACGTCAGGGGCACTGCGCCCTCTGCCAGTAGCGCGAAGTAGACGCCTCGGATCGCGTAGATGCCGACGCTGGTTGCGACGATCGTCGTGATCAGCATCCAGGCGACCCCCGGGACGACCGCACCCGACGCAATCAAGAGGCTCCCCGTGACGAGGATAGAAAAGCCCCATGCGATGACCCTTGATGAATCGATGCGGTCTCCGAGATAGCCAGCCGCGACGGCCACGATCGCGCGAATCCAGAACGACAGCGTCCCAATCCCCGAAGCGGCCACCTCGTCGAAATCAAGCACATCGTGGGCGAGGAGTGAGAAGTCGTCCGTTGCCTTGTAGCCGACGTAGGCGCACACGACGATAACGGCTTGAAGCCACACGGCAGGCATCCGGCATACCCCGATGATGCCATTGAGTGAGAGCTTCTTCTGGTTCCCTCGATCGTCTTGCGGAGTGATGTCCGGGACCACCACCCAGACGAGCAGGGCGATGCCAAGGACAAGGCCGGTAAAGACCCAGATGACGGTGCGGAAAGCGGCTGCCCTTTGTTCCGGCGTAGTAGACAAGACGTCGCTTGGCAGAGCCAAGGCGAACACGAGGACCGTAAGGGATGCGATCAGCGCTGCGAAAAGCCCCCTCCCACCATCGAGCAGGCCATAAGCCCGACCCTGGCTGGTGGCTCCTCCCCACTCGCGCGTCGTCCGCAGCATTGCCGCCCAGAACAGGAAGATTGTGGTCAACCCCCAGAAGGCCCACAGGAAGTTCATCACCCGAACCGACGGGATTCCCGTGAGGACCACCCCTCCCAGACCCGTCGTGAGGAGTGCGGCAGTCATGAGTCGACGGGCCGAAAACCGGTCCGCCAATGGCCCCCCGGCGAAGTACGACACCATGGCAACGATGCCGTATAGGGAAAACGCGGTCCCGAGTTGGAGGTTCGTGACTCCGAACACGTCGAGGAACGTCGGGCGAAAGACGCGAGCCAGGACGAAGGGCAGGAGGAAGACTGCCTCACCCGCGGCGATAAGGGCCACTAGGATCAACCCACGGCGCAAGCTGGACGTCTCGGATGCGGGTTGCTTCATGGAGGCTCAGTCGTTATTCGGACTCGGCAGACCCGAAGATGCTCGAACTACCCCCTGAGATTGAAGAGCTTCGTGTACTTGATTACCAGCTGACGCTGGCGGGGTCCCGATCGGAAGCCTAGCGGATCGATGTCACCCAGGAACTCCGTGTCGTTGTAGACAATGAAGAGCCCGGTGCCGGCGGTGTCGAGCCAACCTAGCCGGATGTTGCTCCCAAGGTTCTTCGAATCATCATTATACTGGAGGTTCGCCTGGAGGTATATCCGGGGCGTGAAGGAGTACGAGCCGGTGAGCCTGACAAGCGAGGTCGTGAAGCTTCCTTCATCCAGCTCCACGTTGAAGTAGTTCATACTAACTGAGGTCGTGAGCCGATCACGAAAGCGATAGGAAACGCTCCCGTGCGGTGAGGACCGGGTGCCGGAGTAGAAGCCACCAAAAGTCACTCCTGCCGAAACTGAAAGCGGCGCACTCCTGTTCGTGTTTGCCACGAACAGGAGTTCCTGGTTGTTGTACGTGCCGGCTGGGATGATGATAGGCCCGCGCCCGCCGTCCGGAAGGTCACCCTCGTCCCGGATCTGGAATGGAGCGTCGAGCCCTTCGCCCGTGAGGTTCCAGCCCGGAAGATGAATCTCGGCGCCGTTCTCAAAGGCGAAATGGCTGTCGATGTGGACGTAGTATGACTCGTTGAAGCCTCCGAGTGACGAGAAAGAGTTTCCCGAAATGTGCGGGCGAAACTCTCGGAACCAGTCGACCCCTTCCGTGCGGAGGTGATACAGGACTCGGCCGCTGATGTAGCGGTACGCGCTGCGATTCACGAAGCCGACCTCGGGGTTGAACTCGCTGCCGATCTGGCGATAGCCCCCCGACATTTCCCAGTCGCGGGTGACAAAGTTCCCGGTGCCGGCGTAGCCGTACTCCCCGTTGTTGAACCCCTCACGAAGATCAGGTGTCCCGGACGGGAGGGGCGTGGTGGTCAGGCCGGCCCAGCCACCGAAGGTCAGGTCTTGGCCGATCCCGAGTTGGCCATCGAGTCCGTACGTCAGGTTGTAGTCAGTCGGCGAGTTCGTGTTCAATCGTGAGACGAAGATCCCACCGATCCGGGACCGGTTCTTCCATTCCCGGAATGCTCGTACGACACCGAAATTGTTGTTGGGAGCGACCCGCTGGGTAATGCCGCTCACCGCGCTGGGCACGCTGAGCCCCCCCGTCTGAATGTTGAGCAGGCCGATTTGTACATCTCCGACCTTACCCGTCATCCTCGCCCCCGCATGGATGGGAACTTCCTGCCCACTGGAAAGGCCGATCCGACGGCTGAAGAAGAGTTCAGCTGATCGTCCCGAGCCCACCGAGAACGTCCCTGCGTTCTCAAGAAAGAAGGCACGCTTCTCAGGAAAGAAGAGCGAGAAGCGTGTCAGGTTGACCTGCTGGTCGTCAACTTCGGCCTGCGCGAAGTCGGTGTTGACTGTTAGGTCGAGTGTCAGGCTCTGATTCAGACCGATCTTGGCGTCGATGCCAACTTTCGATCCAAAGTCCGCGTCTGGTGAGGTGACGGTGTAATCCTTGAAACCGCTGCTCAGCACATAGGGGTTGACTGTGGCTATCCGCGTGGCCGGTGCCGCAAGGTCTAACGTCCCCGCGAGCGAGACGCGGTAGAGGTTGAACTGTCGAGGGATCGGCGCCCAGACCGCTTCTTCGCTGTTGCGTCGGATACGCCGCTCGAAGTTCAATCCCCATGTTTGGTCGCCCCCTGTCCCGTAGCGTAGCGTCGTGAAGGGGATGCGCATCTCAGCGTACCAGCCACGTGAGTCCGTGCTGGTCGCAACTTCCCAACTCCCGTCCCAGTTGAGGTTGAAGCCGCCGCCCGAGCCCCTTTGTTGTCGCCCACCACCACCACCTGGTCGCCCTCCACCTCCACCTCCGCCTTGGCCCTCATTCGCGACCTGGCCATCGTATTCGATCCCCGCAGGCGTTGTCCCGAATACGAAGCCATTCTGGCGGTCGAGGTAGGTGTCGAGCACAAGGACGAACGCATCGGATTCGTTGAGCGAGGCGTCTCTGAGCGTTTGGCCGAAAACGAGCGAAGTTGGGTCACTGTCAAAGAGCCACGCACCTATGTAGAGCGCCTCCCCGTCGTAGGCGACCCGAACCTCAGTGCGCTCCGAGACCGGTCGTCCCTCGGTTGGCTCTCTCTGGATGAAGCCCGTGAGGACTTGACCCTCTGCCCATGCATCGTCGTCGAGCCGGCCATCGATGACAGGTGCACTGGTAATCGCGGACGCGCTCGCGGCCGGAGCCTGCTGAGCCTGGACGTCCGGGCCCACGATGAGGGCGTAGACTAGGGCGATGTAGAAAATTCGGTGCATGAATCCCCGTGTGTGTTGTCGTGTCGGGCGCCAAGGCTGACGTGCGGAAATGCCGCCTCCAACTTCCTGGAGATCCCCTCGATCACGTTTTCCTTACCGTGAAAAAGCGCACCTAGTGCTTCTGCGTGCAAGTTGCTGAAGGGGGACTCGTCGGGCGCCGATGCCTAGAGGGGAAACACGGTCCCGAGTTGGAGGTTCGTGACCCCGAACACGTCGAGGGACGTCGGGCGAAAGACGCGAGCCAGGACGAAGGGAAAGAGGAAGACTATTTTTCCGCTGCGATAAGGGTCACTAGGATCAACCCACGGCGCAGGCTGGATGTTCCGGATGCGCCGTGCTTTATAAATGGTCAGTTGTTTTAGTGTTCAGAGACCGATAAATGCAGAGCATATGCACTTGTGAAAAACCATCACTCAGTCGGGGGTTTCAATGCGCAGTCTGCCGCTCACCATCACTATACTCTTAGCCCTCTTCGTCAGCATAGGCTCACCGCAGTCGCTGAGTAGCCAGGCTCCGGCTCGGGACGGCTTCTTCATCGGATTTGGGGTGGGGGGTGGTTCCATAGGCTTTGAAGGTGATAGCGAGCGCGAGGTTGGGCGCGCGGGCTATTTCAAGATTGGTGGAGCGCTCAGCGATAAGGTCCTGCTTGGGGCGGAGGCAGGGGGGTGGTCAAAAGAGATGGGAGAAGAAGGAGTAAGCGGAACAGTCACTTCTTCAAATCTGAATGCGGTTGTCTACGTGTACCCAGATCCAGCTGGGGGCTTCTTTACTCAAGGGGGGACTAGGATTCGCGGTGTTGAGTGCCGAATCCTATTTTGGTGATTTTGACCTTTCCCATAGTGACAACGGATTCGGCTTCACGCTGGGTGCGGGCTACGACATAGGTTTTGGTGGCCGATTCGGCCTGACACCGCATGCGGATTTTGACTACGGAGGGTTTGAAGACAGTAGTATCAATCTCATCCGTTTCGGACTCGGCTTCAACTGGTACTGACCGCGGCCCCGGTGAAGCCGTGATCGCGGTAATGAGGCTCTAGCCGACTGGTCGATTCGATCCGGTTCGTGTACGATGCGACTACAGGGACTCCAGCAAAAATCCCATTACACTCAGCACGGGTTAGTCATGAAGAAAGGTATCCTCACCCTCCTGTTGGTATGTGTGGCATGTGTGCCCCAAGAGACCAACGTCGAAATTGCGGCCTGGGAAGCGCAGGCTCAGAGCGTCACGATCATCCGTGATGACTGGGGCGTCCCGCATATATATGGCGAAACCGATGCGGATGCCGTCTTCGGTATGATCTACGCACAGGCCGAGGATGATTTTAACCGGATCGAGGTGAACTTTCTCAACTCTCAGGGTCGGCTCGCGGAGGCCGAGGGAGAGGATGAGATCTGGCGCGATCTACGGATGAAGCTCTTCATCGACCCCGTGGACATGCAGACCCAGTACGAGGCGAGTCCGCAGTGGCTCAAGGACCTAATGGACGCCTGGGCCAGCGGTCTCAACTACTACCTCTACACTCATTCTGAGGTGGAACCGAGAGTGCTCACCCGCTTCGAGCCGTGGATGGCGCTTACGTTCAGCGAAGGGAGTATCGGCGGAGATATCGAACGCGTGAACCTTGGCCGCCTCGAGGCGTTCTACGGCCAACCGAGCAATGTGCAGGCGGCTCTCGATCGTGAGCTCTTCTCTCCGACCCTTGCCATGGTGCCCTCTGCCCTCAACGAACCGGATCTGGATGAGGAGCCTACCGGGTCGAACGGCATTGCCATCGCGCCTGCTAACACATCCGCTGGTAATGCTTTGCTTCTCATCAATCCCCACACCTCGTTCTTCTTCCGCGAGGAGCTCCACATGGTCAGCGAGCAAGGACTCGACGCCTACGGCGCCGTGACGTGGGGCCAGTTTTTCGTGTACCAGGGATTCAATGAGAACGCCGGTTGGATGCACACATCGAGCGGTGTCGACAACATTGATGAATTCCTAGAGACAGTCGTCGAGCGAGACGGAACGCTCTACTACCGTTATGGGGACGAGGAGCGTCCTGTGACTGTCCGGCAAGTCACCGTCCCATACAAGACGGACACCGGAATGGCGGAGCGCGAGTTTACGGTCTACCGGACGCATCACGGGCCCATCGTCCGGGAGGTCGATGGTGCGTGGGTGAGCGTTGCTCTGATGGAAGAGCCAATGAACGCGCTCATCCAGTCGTACATGCGGACTAAGGCACAGAGCTACGACGAGTACATCGAGGTGATGCGCACCCACACGAACTCGTCCAATAACACAGTCTTTGCGGATTCGGAGGGCAACATAGCCTACCTCCACTCCAACTTCATTCCGGTTCGCGACACTCGCTTCAACTATCTGCAGCCGGTTGACGGAAGTGACCCGGCGACCGACTGGCAAGGCGTGCACACCATCGAGGAGACGCCGAATGCTGTGAACCCTTCGGTTGGATGGCTACAGAACACGAACAATTGGCCGTTCTCCGCCGCGGGACCGGACAGCCCCAGGCGTGAAGAATTTCCGATCTACGTGCAGCGCAGCGGCGAGAACGCTCGCGGCCTTCACGCGATGCGCGTCCTCGAAGGCAAGAACGACTTCACGCTACAGTCGCTCATCGATGCTGCGTTCGATACGTATCTCACCGGGTTCGAGGAACTGATCCCTGCCCTTGTGAGGTCCTACGATCAAGCTGAGGTGTCCGATCCTCTCAGGGCCGAGCTCGCCGAGCAGGTCGGCATTCTCCGAGACTGGGATCTCCGTTGGTCAGTCGAGTCGATGCCCACCGCACTCGCCATATTTTTTGGTGAGGAAGCCCGTCGCCTGGGCGCCATAGAGCGTGTGACACCCCAGGAGCTACTTCAGGCACTCAGTGCGGCTTCGGCCAAGCTCGAGGCTGACTTTGGGAGCTGGCGTGTGCCCTGGGGTGACATCAACCGATTTCAGCGGCTCACAGGAGATATCGTGCAGCCGTTCGACGACGACGGGCCCAGCACGCCGGTTGGCTTTCCCTCTGCTCGGTGGGGGTCGTTGGCCTCATTCGGCGCGCGAGCCTATCCGCAGACAAAGAAATGGTACGGCACGAGCGGCAATAGCTTCGTGGCCGTCGTCGAGTTCGGAGACCGGGTGCACGCCCGCGCGGTCACCGCTGGTGGATTAAACAGTGACCCGTCTTCACCGCACTTCAACGACCAAGCAGAGTCGTACGCTACCGGCGACCTGCGGGAGGTCTACTACTATCGGGCAGATGTCGAGGGCCACATGGAGAGGGAGTATCACCCGGGGAACTGACCGGCACCTAGCGCAAATGCCCTTCCTAATGCTCAGCGCCGCCGGTGTGGCTGTGTATAGTCGGACCGTCAATGGCACAGCTCACGCAGCGGATGTAATCTTCCCAGGTGCGCTCCCCGACGTGTATGCGGCTACGCTCCGCGACCTCAAGGGCTTCGTGAACCCGCTCTGACCAGATGGAGGGACTCAGGTCGTCAAGTGGCAGGCGCTAAAATGATCGGGGCCTACCTGTTTCAATTCCGGGGTTTCATTGGCACAGATGGCCTCGGCCCGGGGACATCTGCTCCGGAAGACACACCCCGAGGGAGGGTTGATGGCGCTAGGTATGTCTCCGCTCAGGACCGTCCGCTGACGTCGATGTCCCGGCTCGGGCACGGGAATGGCTGAGAGCAGCGCTTCCGTGTAGGGATGATTGGGATCGTCGTACAGAGTGCTGGAGGGAGCGATTTCCATGATCTTGCCAAGGTACATCACGGCCACCCGGTCACAGATGTGCTCTACAACCGCCAGGTCATGGGCAATGAAGAGCATGGTAAGGTCGAGCTGGTCCTTGAGATCGCTCAGGAGGTTGATGACCTGGGCCTGGATTGAGACATCGAGGGCTGAGACCGGCTCATCCGCAACCAGAAAATCGGGGTTCACCGCTAAAGCCCGGGCGATCCCGACTCTCTGGCGCTGTCCTCCGGAGAACTCGTGAGGGAACCGGTCCAGTTGGTCTGGGGAGAGCCCTACCTGCTCAATGAGCTCGACCGCACGTTCACGTCTGCTTTCTGGTGTGCCGATACGGTGGAGTGCCAGAGCATGTCCGATTACCGTCCGAACCTTCTCCCGGGGATTCAGGCTGGCGTAGGGATCCTGGAAGATGATCTGCATCCGCTTCCGGAAGCGGCGCATTTCTCTCTTGGGGAGCTCAAGGATGTTGGTGCCGTCGAAGATCACCTTACCCGCGGTGGCCTCCTCGAGACGGAGGACCAGCCGTCCTATCGTGGTCTTCCCGGAGCCACTCTCTCCCACAAGCCCGAGAACCTCTCCACGCCGCACAGTAAAAGAGACGCCATTCACGGCCTGGACGTAATTGACCACCCGATTCAGCGCTCCCCCTCGGATGGGGAACCGCTTCACAAGGCTCTCTGCGTGGAGCAGGTCGTCCGTCACGAGGCGGTCTCCGTAGCCAAATCCAGTTCCCGCCAGCGCATGCAGCGCACTTCGTGCCTGTCAGAGATTAACTCCAGTTGTGGTCGCGTCTTCACGCACTCAGGCTGGGCGTGGGGGCAACGGGTAGAAAACCGGCACCCTGATGGTAGCTCTGACAGGGATGGAACCTGCCCTGGAATGGTTCGGAGGCGCTTTTCTCCTCGCGAGCCTCCGAGACGGGGAATCGATTCGATAAGGCCGGCCGTGTAGGGCATTCTAGGGTGAGTGAAGATCTCTGCCACCGGGCCGGTCTCCACCACTTGCCCGGCGTACATCACCACCACCCTCTGTGCCATCTGGGCGACGACGCCCAGGTCATGAGTAATGAAAATGATGGCCATCCCAAGCGCGTCCTGGAGCTCCTCCATGAGATCAAGGATTTGGGCCTGGATCGTAACGTCGAGTGCAGTCGTGGGTTCGTCGGCAATAAGGAGACTCGGACGACAGGCCAGCGCCATTGCGATCATGGCGCGCTGGCGCATGCCTCCAGACATCTCGTGAGGATAGTTGTCGACGCGACGCGCTGGCTCCGAGATGCCAACGGTGTCCAGCATCGAGATGGCCCGCTCCCGAGCCTCCGGACCAGAGAGTCCTTCATGTTGGATCAGTACTTCGGCGATCTGAGTGCCCACGGTGTGAACCGGATTCAGGCTGGTCATCGGCTCCTGAAAGATCATCCCGATTTCCTTGCCCCGAATGGTTCGTATCTCCTCCTCGGGAAGTTGGGTTAGATCCCGGTTCCGGAAGTGGATTGATCCCCCGGTGATCCTACCGACCCTTTGCGGGAGAAGGCGCATAATGGAGAGGGCAGTCACTGACTTTCCGGATCCGCTCTCACCCACGATGGCGAGTGTCTCGCCTGGGGTCACGGAAAATCCCACCCCGTCCACCGCGACCAATGGGGCACGTCCACCAAGGATGAAACTGGTCTGGAGGTCACGTACCTCCAGCAGCGGCGGAGTGCTCACTTGACCTCTCCTCCGGGGACGGATCTCATGAAGATCACTTCTGACCGAGTTCTTCGAGTGCCTCTGCTACGCCATCGAGGTGGGTGAGGTGCATCGATGCGTAGTTGGGAGCCAAGACCACCCCATGCCCACCGGCTCGATAGGTTGCCAGGACTGAGCGGTATACGATGTCTCGCGAGCACTTAGCGGTCTCGGGCAGAGTCCGTGGGGCGTCCACCCCGATACCCATGTACACCTTCGCCTTTCCGTCAACGCCCCGCAGGGCATCTGCGCACTGTCCATGGACGTAGGTGTCCGGATCCATTCCGGTAGCCACCAGTTCATCGAACGGCGCTTCGTTTAGGCCCAGGATACGGAACAGTGCACGGGTGGCTTCATCGGGCTCGAAGTCCCGCAGGATCGTTGTACGAAAGAACGAGAGTTCTCTGGACCAGACTTCACCCGCCTGATGTTGGTAGGTAATGGGTTTCAGAAAGTCGGCGTAGAGTGTTTGTTCGGCCCATGGCCACTGAGCGCGCCGGATCGGGTTGAAATGATTTCGGTTCCACACATTCAGCCCAAACGGAAGTTCCGGCTTGCACCACTTCACCAACCCGTACAGCTCCCGGTCCAGGTCCTTATTCCTCTCGAGCCAGAACTTCTCCCATACGAGGGCTTCAGGGTTGTCCAAGAGCACACGAAGGAAGGTGATGAGCGGACCGTCAGGGAACTGTTTACCGGCCGCCGCCTCCTGCATGAAATCGTATAGGCGGAGAAGAGCCTCCCGGCACCCCTCCACGTCGATTCCTCGTTCCACAGCTTCCTTGCGTGCCGGTTCAGAAAAATCACCTGGGGCGCCTCCTCGAATCAGCGTATCGAGGGGCGAGTTCCGCTCATTACACCACATGACTCCGTCAATGGGGTGATTCCGTACCTGGTCCTCGATCATCGAGTGTATCCATCTTCGGTAACCCGGATTCGAGGTTGAAGGGTCACCACTCAGGCGACCGAAGAGGTCGACCTCCATGGCTTGAGCCAGGGTCGGGATCTCCACATTTCCGGCTGAACCATGCCCGGCGTACTTGAAAAAGGGTTCCATCAACTCGATGTAGACCTTCATCCCTCTCTCGTGTGCCGCGGGGACCACCATCTTCAGGATGTCGCGCCCACTGAACTCGGGATCACGGCTCCGGAAGTCGGCCATGAACGTATCGGTGTAGTACCGGGGGTCCGGGTCGAAGTAGGCACCTCCGCGCATCTGGTAGGGTTCCGGGACTCCGTGATCCGGCCACCCGTCGAGTTCGTGGCTGATCGAACGACCCGACTTGAGTCCCAGCCAACTCACCGTACCGAGCATCAAGACGTTGATTCCCACTCGGTTCTTAAGGGTGTCCAAGACCGTATCCACTCCCTCGTCCACGAAGCTTATGGGACTGATTTGGATACCGACGAAGCGATCCTCGGATTCTGGCGTGGTCATGTCACAGATCGAGCGTTAGAGGTGAAGGAAGCGATGCGTTCCATGGCTTCCTGGATCAGTGGTAGCGGCTGGAGATAGCTGATACGGATGTAGTCGGTGCTGGTGTCCCCGAACATGGTACCAGGGAAGAGCATCACGCCTGTTTCTTGAAGGAGTCGCTCACAGAACAGCGGGGATGGGAGTCCGGATGATGAAATGTTCGTGTAGATGTAGAAGGCGCCCCCGGGATGACCGTAGCTGAAGCCGGCCTTGCTCAGGGCTGGCATGAGCCAGGCCCGACGTTCGGCGTACTCCTCGATCATCGCATCGACAGGTTCCTGCGGGCCGGTGAGTGCGGCCAAGGCTGCGTATTGGCTGATGGTGCACGTGTTGATGGAGAGAGTGTGCCGAGGTTCGATCAACATCGACACCAGTTCCGCGGGGGCAGCGAGGTACCCGACCCGCCACCCTGTCATGGAGTAGGTCTTGGAGAAGCCATTGAGGGTGACAGTCCGCTCCCGTAGCCCTGGCAACGTTGCGATGGAGAGATGTTCGTTCGGTGCGTAAATCATCCTTCCGTAGATCTCATCGGCTACGATGATGAGGTCGTGTTCGATGGCCAATTCGGCAATGGCACGTATGGCTTCTGGAGGTGTCACGGCCCCGGTGGGATTGTTGGGAGAGACTAGGACGAACATCCGGGTGTGGGGGGTAATGCGTTTCTCGATTTCCACCACATCCAGCGCGAAGTCGTCCCGCTCGAAAGTGGGGACCGGGATGGGTGTGCCTCCGCAGAGGCCAACCGCCGTGTCGTAGGTGGTGAAGCGGGGGCTCGTGATGAGGACCTCGTCGCCGGGAGAACAGAGCCCGAGCATAGTGAGCATGATGGCTTCCTGGGCTCCGGCTGTCACCACGACCTCGTCTGCACCATAGTCGAGTCCATACCGGACTCTGAGATTGTCCGCGATGGCCTCTCGCAGTGCCGGGATCCCGGTGGGTCCGGTGTAGTGGTGGTGGTTCGCATCGAGAGCGGCTTTTGCGGCCTCCACGATATGTGCGGGCGTGTGGAAGTCCGGGTCCCCACGGCCCAGGGCGATGACATCAGTTAGGCCAGCAGCGATGTCGAGCATCCGGGTGCGGAAAGCCCCGTCTTCCTCGACGATGCGCGGGGCCAGGCGGGAGGCTAAGAGGCTCAACCGTGCATCCTCCGTCCGCCCACAAACGTTGTCGTCACCTGCTCCAGAGCGCCAAGGTCTTCGTCGGGACGGCCGTCTACCACGATAAGGTCGGCGGCCTTGCCTACCTCCAGCGTACCGACAACGTCCTCCATCCTCGAAACCCTCGCCGCCCGGATGGTGATCGACGCGAGGGCGTCCATATTGTCGGTGCACACCCCAGTTTTCACCATGAAGGCGAGCTCGGGTGCGATCACGTCGTGCTCAACCGCCGGGCTTCCTGCGTCTGTTCCAAAGACGATCGGGACTCCTGCTCGGGCAGCCCTCACCAGCCCCTCGTAGCGTTCTGGGTTGGCCACGGCCTTCTTCCGCTCCTCGATCTTCCATTCCGGGATCCCAAATCGGCGAGCGATCTCAGGTTGGCTCTGTTGCACCAGGGGCGCGAAGGTGGTGACCACCGGGATCTCCTTCTCGACCAGAAGTGCGACGGTGGCGTCCGACATCGAACCGCCATGTTCGATGCAGTCCACCCCGAAGAGTGCAACCCGCTCGATGCAGGCGTCGTAGGTAGCGTGTGCGGTGATGGGAAGGCCGTTTCGGTGAGCCTCGTCGATGACCGCTCGTAGCTCCTCGTCAGTGAACTCTAGGGTGTCATGGCAGGCCATGATTTTGATGAGATCAGCGCCTCCCCGCACCTGTTCCCGGACCGCCCGCCGCATCTCGTCCGCGCCGCTGGCCTCCCGACAGACCCAATAGGTGTGCCCTCCCGTCTGGATGATGGCTGCCCCACAGACCTTCAGCCTCGGTCCCGGAAAGATTCCCTGTTCCACCGCTTGTTTGGAAAAGAGGTTCATCTCGTGGAACCCGAGGTCCCGGACCATGGTGACTCCCGCACGCAGGCTCTTGAGCATGTTTCCGGCAGCTTTGAAGGCCGAGATGGGGCTCGGGTCGTCCATGGATTGGCGAGCCAGATCATGAATCCCATCCCAGTTGAGGTGTGCGTGACTGTTGATGAGCCCCGGCATGAGGGTCCCACCGGTTTCTTCGACCGACGCCGAGCCCACGTTCAGGTCGGTCCGTGGACCCAGCGCCACGATCTTTCCCTCCTTCAACTCCACGAAACCGTTTTCGATGACTTCTCCCGCCATGGTTAAGATCCGTCCCGTCAGCACAAGGTGCGGGGTGGGAAGGTCGAACATGGGCTTGGTGATTTTCTGATATCGCCAGGCAGCGGGTTCGGGCATGCTCTAACTCCTCAGCAGGGAAGGATACGGCTCTCGAAAGGGTGGTCTGTCTGGAAGCGGCTCGCTAGATCCACCCCATCCGGGCCCACCACAAGCGTGTCGATGGTACGCCATCCGTCCACGCCGGGACGGTACACCCCGGGCTCGCAGGAGAATACCATTCCAGGGGTGGTGGGGGTGGAGTCACCAGGGGCGAGCCACGGGGCTTCGTGCCCTTCGACGCCCATCCCGTGGCCGATCCGATGGCGGATGGCATCCGCCAGTCCTGCATTCCGTATGACATCCAGGGCGGCTTCGTTCACCTGGGAGCAGGGCCACCCGCATTCGAGGGCGTGCACTGTGGCAGCGCCCGCTTGGGCCATCGCCTCCATGACCCGGAGTTGCTCGAGGCTCATCTCTCCTAGGACGAGAGTCGCACCACTCTCGGCATGGTATCCGCCCAGGCTACACCCGATTCCGGCCACGATGGGCTCGCCAGGTAGAGGGTGACGGGCCGTTACGGTACCGTGGGGCAGGGCAGCCCGGGGGCCGGAGTGGATGGAGGCTGTGATCTTTATCCGTGTTCCCTGGAACGCATTACCGTGAGTGGCTAAGAGAACCTCTCCGACGTGCCCAGTGCAGTCAGTCAGCAGGTCCTGCTCCGTCCCGCCCTGTCTGATGATGTCTCCCCCCACCGCCAACAGTCGTTCGAGGACAAGGTCCGCGAAGCGGGCTGCCTCCCGGATCAAAACAAGCTCAACTGCTCCCTTCACAGTGCGTTCGGGTTTGGCATGGTCGACAAGGTCCAGTCGCTCGAGCTTCGCGCGGGCTTCCGCTAAGAGTTCGGCCCCAAGTGTGTCCACGGCCATCCGCCGGGCACCCGCCTCCTCGATCATCCAAAGGACGGGAGGCCGCTCACCTGGGAATTCCTGGTAGGTCCGGACCTTGACCCCGGGGATGTCCATGGCATTCTCCAGTTCTAGGTGCGGCACCAGTAGGAGCGCCTCGTCGTCGACCGGGAGCCAAAGTCCCATGGGGCGCTCGTTTACGGAAAAGTTCCAACCTGTAGCGTAGGTCAGATTCCCGGATCCGAGCAGCAGCAGGCCGTCCAGCCCTCCTGCTTGGGCTCTCTCCCGGAGTCGCCGCCGGACCTCTTCCCGGAAGCAGGGCGGGAGGGGCTTCAAAGCGTGTCGTCCTCCCATGGTCCTATGACGGTGATTTCGGCTCCGACGCCCAACTCCGTGCCCAGCGCTCGAAGGTCTTCCAACACCGCATTCTCTAGAGGGATTCCCACTACCGATTTTCGGGCTACCCTCCGTGCTTCCTGCTCACCGGGGATGAGGACCTCGGTGAATCCAGGCCGGAGGGCCCTGGACTTCACCATGTCCGTGAAGTCGTCCATCCTCTGGCGGAACTCGTCGAGCGACATGAACCACTCGATGTCGATAGCGATGAGTGTGTGGCTCACATCCCATTTTTCCGGGTCAGCGTACGGGGTGAGTCCGTAACCTCCACCTCCGATGACACCGGTCAGGACGTCGGTCATAAAGGCCAAGCCGTATCCCTTGTAACGCCCGATTCCTAGAAGGGCCCCAGCCATCGCGGCATCTGGATCGTCCGTCTCCTCTCCCTCGGGGGTCAGTGCCCAGTCCAGCGGCATCAGGCGTCCCTCGTCCGCATGCCAGCGCATCATTCCTTTGCCCGCGGTCGTAAGGGCGATATCGAGGACCGCGGGGAACCCAAGCCCCGTTGGTGCGGCGATCCCCCACGGGTTTGTGCCAACGGCGCCTTCCCGGGCACCCCACGGGGCCATCTCGGGTCCGGCATTGGTGAAGGCGATCCCGATACACCCTGCCTCCGCGGCCAGACAAGCATGTACGGCGCTTGAGCCAAAGTGGGTGGAATTCCGAACCACTACCTGTCCGATGCCACAGACCTTCGCTTTCTTGATGGCCAACTGCATGGCTCGGGCTGCTGCCACCGTACCGAGTCCGTTATGGGCGTCGACCAGCGCCAAGGCCGGGCTCTCTTTCACAACTTCCCAGCGGGCACCCGGGTCGAAGAGACCCTGGCTGAACCGCTTCTGATAGCGCCTCAATTTCTTTACCCCTTGGCCGTGGCCGGGGTGGAAGCGGAGCTCAGAGAAGATGAGGGCATCACCGAAGATATCGGCGTCCTCTCTGGATAGTCCCATGGCTTGGAGGACCTCCACCACGAAGACCCTGAGGCTCTCCCGGGTGACGGCGGTCATTGGAATCAAGCGTTAGTCCTCCATGCCCAGGAGTTGGACTAGGTTGGTGTCGGCGGACTCAAAGCTCCCGAGTTGCCCCGCAGGGGCTGTCATGAGGATGGCAATGCCAGGGCCGTAGCCGGCTCGAGGACCGTCGGTGGAGGCCACCACTCCGATCGCCCGTGCGCCCCGTAGGTATCCATGGTTGTAGCGGCTGTCCGTGTCTTCCAGGGCCACTAGGTCCCCCAGTCGCAGCCGATCCAGATCCAGCTCCCGCAGGAGTTTCCGGTCAGTGGACTGCATGTGGAGGCTTCCTCCCTCGGAGGTCAGCCCGAGGCCGGCTCCCACCAGGTGTGCGGGGATCTGAGCGGTGACTCCGAAGGCTACCTGTCCCTCACCTTCTTCAGCATGGAGGGAGGCCAGAAGTCCCGCCGAGATTCCCTTGAGGGATACGTCTGGGTGATCTGTGAGGCTCAGCCCCACCCCCTCGGCCCGGACCAAGACTTGGTCCCCCACGGCCATACGGCTTCGGGCCTCGTGAGGGATGTGCACGATCACTTGTTCCGAAAATCGTCCCGACTTTCCTGTGACCACTCCTGCGGTTCCTGCCGCCTCACCGGTCATCACACGGCCCCGGTTGCCTACGCAGGCGAAGACGTTCAGCCCTCGGTTCAAGTTGTCGTCTGCCTGGCCTATGCTCACCCCGGGGTGGATGCAATCCGCGGCCCAACCGAAGGCCCGATCCCCTACGGACACATTGTAGACGATCCCCCCATACGTTGGGAGCAAGAAGGGGGTGCCGTCCGCAGTGAGCCGATATGGTTCGGAGGGAAGACCCGGAAAGCCGGGGTGTGCGACTGCTCCGGCAACAGACACGGCGACGAGATCGGACTCGTTGGTGGCGAGGGTGTTCCGTTGGTTCATGCCATTCCTCGGATACCGAGTGTATGGGCAATGTTAGCGGTGGGGTCCATATGGAAGTCCAGGAGGTGGGCCGGCCCGGTGATCAGCGTGAGGGCCCCGGGGCCGTGGCCGGTCATCACCGAGTCGCCGTGGATGCAGAGGCAGACGGCCACCCACCCATCGCGATAAGAGCGCCCAAATCGATGGTCGACGTTCCGGATGCCGATCAGATCCCCCAGGCGCATCTGGTCGATCCCCAGCTCAGCCATCAGGCACCGGTCTCCGGACATGAGGTCCTGGTCTACGAACTCAGCGTTGAGCTCGGCCCCCGAGCCCATGATTCGGGGCGGAAGCTCCATGGCAGCTGGGCAACTCACCCGTCCGCCCTCCACTCGGAGTCCGAGGGCTCGAGCAAGAGCGGGGCTCATCTTTTTGAACTCGATGTCGGGATGACTTTCCAGCCTCAGTCCACGACCTTGAGTCCGGATCTGGATAGTATCCCCGACGGTCATCTCGTCCACCACGTCCGGGGGAAAGTCCACTAGGAGACGGGCATGTTCGCCGGTAACCACACCCTTGGCCCCTTTTGCCAGCCCGGTTACCACTTCGGCCTCATTGCCAATACAGGTCAGGTAATGCAGAGCGTAGTCGGCTTGCTCGTTCGCATTGGCGATGGAGACACCTGGCTCCACGTGGTCCCCGGCCCAACCGAATGCACGATCCCCGACTCGTGCGCTGTACGTGATCCCGTACATCCCCGGCAGGACTTTGCCGACCCCGTCAGGCCAATGGACATATCCACCTCGACGCAGAGCCGGCTGGCTTATCTGCCCCGTCACCGCCATCTCGACGAGGTCGTCAAAGTTCCACTGAAAGTCTTCGTTCATGAGCCTCCCGGGCTAAAAAGACCAGTTTCATGGGTGGTGCTGAGGGTGCTCTGGCACGTGCTTGACAGCCCTGCTCGACGGAGGCCACGTTGCGCTCTCGCCTGTCGACAATCTACAGACTACCGTGCCCCCGGGCCCGGTGCAAACCCGTAACTCCGACGGGCTTTAAGAGGCCAAACGCATGGGATACAGCGCTTTTCTAGAGCGCATGGGGGAGGTTAATGACCTCCTCAACGCTAAGTCGATCCTCAGTTGGGATGCGAAGACCATGATGCCTCCCGGGGGAGCGGACACACGGGCGAAGCAGTTGGCCACCCTGACCGTCGTGGCCCGGGACCACCTCGTGGCAGACGAGACCCGGCGGCTTCTGGAGCAGGCCGAAGCGGAGACCGCTAACCTCGCTTCGGACAGCATGGAACGGACGATCTGCGGACAGGTGCGGAATGCGATCGAGTATCACCTCCGGATTCCTACATCCCTGGTACACAAGCGGGCCGAGGTAGGCTCTATGGGACAGCACATCTGGGCGAAGGCCAGGGCAGAGAGCGATTTCGCTTCCTTCGCGACGGTACTCGAGGAGACCATTGTACTGAACCAGGAGATGGCAGAGTGCATAGGATATGAGGAGCATCCGTATGATGCCCTCATGTACCGCTTCGAGCCCGGCGAGACGATGAGATCACTGCAGCCCCTTTTCGCGTTGCTCCGGGAGGCACTCCTTCCCCTGGTGAGGGCCATCGGCGAGAAGGAGTCGCCCCGCGTAGATTTCCTCAAACGGTCCTTCCCCGTGGAGGCACAGCTCGCCTTCGCCCTCAAGATGGCAAGTAAGTTGGGGTACGAGACCGATCGGGGACGTTTGGATCTTACTGTGCACCCTTTTGAGGTTTCCTTCACACGAAACGACGTCCGCATCACCACCCGGGTCAACGACAAGTGGATGCCGAAGAGTCTCTTCGGCACGCTTCACGAAACAGGGCACGCGCTCTACGAACAATTCTGTGATCCGGCCTACACGCGTACCCCTCTGGCTACTGATCTAGTTGGTCTGTATGCAGTGGGTGGAGTGAGCTTCGGGGCCCACGAGAGTCAGTCCCGCCTCTTCGAGAACTACGTTGGTCGGAGTCGTGAGTTCTGGGAGTTGAACTACGGGGAGCTGCAGGCCACCTTCCCGGAACAGCTCGGAGGGATTAATACCGAGACTTTTTGGCGGGCAATTAACCGGGTGGAGCCGGGGCTGATCCGGGTAGAGTCCGACGAACTGACCTACGACTTCCATATCATGCTCCGGGTGGAGATCGAGGCGGCCCTCATCGACGGAAGCCTGAAGGTGCCGGAGCTCCCGGAGGTTTGGAACGCAAAGGTTAAGGAATACCTGGGACTGGACGTTCCGAACGACCGGCTCGGGGTACTCCAAGACGTTCACTGGTCGTCGGGGCAGGTAGGAACCTTCTGCAACTACACGATCGGCAACGTGATGGCAGGTCAGCTTTTCGCATCCGCGACGGAGGACGGCAGGGTCCGAGATGGGTTGGCCACAGCGGATTACCTACCGTTACGGGAGTGGATGACCGAACATGTCCACCGACACGGCCGCCGCTACACTCGGGACCAACTCCTGGAGAAAGCTACCAGCCGCACACTCGATCCGACTTTCTATATTGAACACCTCACCCAGAAGTATTCGGACATCTACGGGATCTAAATCCTCCATGCCAAACGGCCGTAACCGTCTTGCCCGACGCGTTAAGCTGACGGACAAGCACATCGTGACCCGGATGATGGATATCGCCGCGGGATTACCTGATGTAATTAAGCTCGGGAGAGGGGATCCCGACCTCGACACGCCAGAACACATCATTCGGGCGGGTCAGGAGGCCTTGGCTTCGGGGGCGACGCACTACACCCACCCTATGGGACTTTTTGAGCTTCGCCAAGCGATCGCGGACAACATTGCGACCCATGGTGGTGCCCGGTACGAGCCGGAAGACATCGTTGTCACTCCGGGTGGGCAACAGGCGATGTTCATCATCGCATTGGGGCTACTGGATCCGGGTGACGAGTTGCTCATTCCGTGTCCGGGCTACAACCCCTACCTCCAAGCGGCCGAACTCACCGAGGCCACACTCGTGAGCATCAGGACGACGATGGCGACGAATTTCACCCTCACGGCGGAGTTGGTTCGCGAGCACGTCACGCCACGCTCGAAGGTTCTGATCCTCATCAACCCCGGTAATCCGACTGGAACCGTGATCCCACCGGACGAGGTAGCCCGGATCTGTAAGGTTGCGCGGGAACACGATCTAATCGTCGTCTCCGACGAGATTTATGCCCGTCTCACGTACGACGATCATCATGCGCAGCCAGTCTCCATACTCCCAGGCATGCAGGAACGCACGATCACTCTCTCGGGAGTGTCGAAGGCCTATGCCATGACGGGGTGGCGGGTGGGCTACTTCGCTGGTCCCTCCGACCTCATGCCCGCCCTAGCCGAGATCCACCACGCCTTCGCCATCTCCACCGCCGCAGTGAGCCAACACGCAGCGCTTGCTGCCCTCACAGGACCGCAGGGGTGCGTAGAGGAGATACGTTGCACATTTGACGAGCGAAGGCGGGTGCTCTGCGACGGTCTCACCGAAATGGGGATCCCGTTCGCCAAACCCCAAGGTGCCTTTTATGTCTACGCCAAGGTCGCAGAGACCGGAGTCAAAGCCACAGAGTTCTGCGAGCGACTCCTTCGGGAGGGGCGGGTCATGATCTTCCCGGGAAGGATCTACGGGGACTACACGGACAATTACGCGCGCCTGTCCATGACCCAGTCTGTCCCTCGCATTCAAGAGGCATTGGCCCGTATGGACGCTGTGGTCGCGGCCATCCACCAGGAACACTCCGTGGCATAGAACCCCCAAGCACGAGATCAGACCATGAAATCAGACAATCCGAATGTTCGCGGGATTAAGCACATGGCGTTCGCCGTGCGAGATGCGGAGAAGGCTCTGGGCGCATATGCACGCTTCCTCCACGTTCCTGCCGAGACGGAGATCAACGTGTATCCCAAATCGAAGAACCGGGTCGCGCTCTTCTACCTCGGGGGGATCGAGTACCAGCTCTGCGAGTCCATGGAACCGGATGGAAGGTTTGCTAAGTGGATCAATGAACGGGGTGCCGAGGGGCTGCACCACATATGCTACGAGGTGGACGACATCGATGTGGCTCTGGCCCACGCACAGGCTGAGGGGGCCAATCTTCGGATCTGCCAGGCATGTGAGCTTCATGGCTCTCACCCTCATCCCGAGGGATGGGTCGCCTTCCTCGACGACGAGGCGGGTGGCATCGAGATTGAGTTCATGCAGGTCTACACGCCGGAGCAGTTGAAAGAGTACGAAGACTTTAGGGGGATTTGAGATGACATCTGCCGGCACCGGGATCCGGGACTGAGATGGAGAGCCAACGCGACTTCGTGGGCTACGCAGACCACCCTCCGGATATCCGTTGGCCTGGGGGCGAGCGACTGGCTGTCAACTTCGTGCTGAATTATGAAGAAGGTTCAGAGTACTCTCTTGAGGACGGGGATAGTTGCTCTGACGCCACCCTCACCGAGGTCGCGCAGCCTAGGGTTCCGCGCGGGGACCGGGACCTCGGGGCTGAAAGTATGTTCGAATACGGGAGCCGCGTCGGGTTCTGGCGGATCTGCCGGCTCTTCAGGGACAGGGGACTCCCGCTCACGGTCTTCGCCTCGGCTTTGGCACTGGAACGGAATCCCGCTGCCGCTCAGGCGGTCGCCGACAGCAATTGGGACGTCGTGTGCCACGGCAGGCGCTGGATTGAGCACTACCTCCTCGACGAGGCTACAGAGCGAGACGAGATCGCTCGGGCGTTTGACTCAATCCATCGACTGGTCGGCCGTCCCCCCGAAGGATGGTACTGCCGCTACGCACCGTCTCCCGTCACTAGGAAGCTTCTCGTCGAGCACGGTGGCTTCACGTACGACAGCGACGCCTATAATGATGAGCTCCCTTACTGGGTTCAGATAGAGAATCGACCCCACCTAGTCGTTCCGTACTCCCTGGTGACCAACGACGCGAAGCTCGTGGGCGCTCCTCTGGTGACGGGGCGGTCTTTTGGGGAATTCCTCATTGATTCCTTCGACGAACTCGTCTCGGAGGCCACGGTGCACCCCCGGATGATGTCGGTGGGGATGCACGCTCGGATCCTTGGACACCCCGGACGGATCCGGGGTCTCCATGCTTTTCTCGCCCACATCCAGGATCGGGATGACGTCTGGGTCTGTCGCCGCGGGGACCTCGCTGCCCACTGGCGCGCTATAGTCCCTCCTAGGGAGATCCCTGCGTGACCGTGAAGCTTCAGGATCCAGATCCTAGTGCGTTCGCACCGTTTGGCGTATTCCTCGAGCCGCCGGCTGGAGTAGGCGATCGATCGATGTTCGGTGAATGGCTGGAGCCCGTGCCGGGGCTGTCATACCAGTGTCACCTGAATCGGGTGGCTCCATCGACTCTCCCCCTGACCGTGAAACAGGTGGAGTGCCACCCCCATGCCGCCCAACTCTTTCTCCCGATGGGGGTATCCCACTACCTCGTGACCGTGATGCCTTCTAATGCAGCGGGGTCCCCTGACAGCGCGCATGCTTTGGCCTTCGTCGTTCCGGGTACGCTGGGAGTGGTCTACCATCCGGGGACATGGCATGCAGGTATCGCCGTGCTGGATGCTGAGGCAAGCTTCGCTGTCCTGATGTGGCGAGGCGAGGAGGACGATGACGTCTTTGCTGCCATTCCTCCGATAGAGCTGCAGCCTGAGCATACCGAAACCCTTTCGGACTTCGGTCCCGCGATCATCACCAAGTACCCGAAATGAAAAGAAGACAGGTTCTGGTCACTGGGGCAGGGGGCTTCGTGGGGAGAGCTGTGGCGCTGGGTTTTGCTGACCTCGGCTGGGGGGTTATCGGACTGGACCGTACATTCGACGAGAGTTGGGAGCGTGACGGCATGCGTTCCTCAACTGCCGAGTTGTCTGAGGGAGTACCCTCGGATGTACCCGACGTGGATCTGGTCGTGCACTCCGCTTGGGTAACCACGGACCCGGCGATGCTCGGGGTCACTACAGCGGAGTATATTGCGCTTAACACCCGCCCTCTGCTGACGATGTTAGAGTATGCTAGATGCACCTCCCCGGCCGCCTTCGTATTCCTGAGTTCCTCTGGGGTCTTCACGGCCACAGACGCGACTGAGGGACTGAAAGATACCTATTCACCTACAGGTACGTCTCCTTACGCAGCTGCGAAGCGGGCAGGGGAGGCGTTGGCCCTATCAGCACTCGACTCGCAGACAGAGGTCCACGTGGTCCGTCTCGGCTACCTCTTCGGTCCTGATGAGATAGCTCGACCCAGCCGAGTAGGCGTGTCCCTGGTGGTCCGATCGTATGATCCTCTGAGGGAATGGACGTTCACTTCCGACCTTGCAGTGGCGCTGGAGCAGGTGGTGGATGGTCCGTCAGCAGGGCACCCGGTCCATCTGGGGAGTACCCACGTGAGTAGGGATAGCGCATTCGCTGCCCTCATCGCCTCTGAACTTCCTGGCACAGAACCGGTCACTGTCCCGGCCGAAGGACCAGTGAAGCCACCGATGGTCCCTAGCGACATTCCTGCCCTTCGTGACTTCGCCTGGACCGACCTGACCACCGGCCTACGGGCTCTCTTGGCTGCTGAGGTCGTGGCATGACTCAGCTCCGGTTTATCCTCGTGGGGATGGGCGCCCGGTCCCGTGTCTGGCGGAGGGTGCTGGAGGAGCGCTCAGACTGCCGTCTGGTGGGGTTGGTAGAGACCGATCCGGAGCGGCTTGCTGAGGCTGTGGCTGAAACGCCCGGTGCTATGGAAGGACCTTCCCTCGACGAGGTAGCTTCCGGCGTTGAAGCTGATGTAGCGCTCCTGTGCACTCCGCCGAGTAGCCGGCACTCTCAGGTCGCCGCCGCATGTGCCGCCGGCCTTGGCATTCTGGCTGAGAAACCACTTGCGGACACGTTTGCAGAGGCTGAGTCCCATGTCGCTATAGCGAAGGAGGCCGGAGTCCCGCTTGCCGTTGGGCTCAACTTCCGCTACCTCGCAGTCACCCGGGCGCTGAAGGCCCTTTTTTCCTTGGACCGGCTGGGCCCGCCGGAGTTCGGCCGATTCACCTACGAACGGTGGCGCGACGGGCGGTTACCTCACCTGAACAAGTACCCCATGTCGATGAAACAGCCCATGCTCTGGGAGCAGTCCGTCCACCACTTCGATCTCATGCGGTTCGTGTATGGTGCAGAGCCGGTTCGCATCTCCGCCCGAACCTTCAACCCGTCGTGGTCTATGTACGAGGGCGATGCCAATGTGGGGGCGCTCATCACCTTCACTGGGGGACTAGAGGTCACCTACCAGGGAACATGGGCTGGAAACTGGAGGAACATGGGCTTCGAATGGCGAACCGAGTGTCGCCAAGGGATTGCTCTGCAGGAGGAGATGTTCGGAGCTCTGAGCTATGCGCTCAGGGACGATCCGGAACTGACTCCGGTCAAACTTCCCGAGAGTGAACCGTGGGTGGACGACGCCCGTGCTCTTCTCGCGGACTTTGTCAACCACTTCCAGGAGGGTGCCCCCCTCCCGTGTCCAGGGACCGATCACCTGAAGTCTCTTCGCATGGTGGACGCCTGTATTCGATCTTCCGATGGCGAGGAGACTATAAGTTTTTGTGAAGAGGAACGGTGACCTCCCGGTGAACCTTCGAGACCTAGTGGCCCGCACCGGTGCCGTCGGACTGCTCGCAGTGATCATCATGGTCACTGCATGCTCACAGCAGACTGAGGACGCCATCGTTGTAGGGCTCAGCGCCGATATCACTACCTTCGAGCCGGGGATGATCTCAAGTAGGGATAACGCGAACATCGCCAGGCATATCTTTGCCGGCCTCTTCTCATTGACGTCTGAAGGGGATCACGTTCCAGACCTCGCGCACACCCTGGAAATTTCTGAGGATGGTAGAAGCTACGTTTACACGTTGCGGGATGGCCTGACCTGCCATGATGGTGAAGCCCTCACGGCCGAGGATGTGGCGTACACCTTCAGTCGGATCGCGGACCCCGAGAACAGGTTTACAGGGAACTCTCCGGGTTTCGTATTCACGTCCATCGGCTTTCAGGATGCGGTGGCACTGGACGACCTCCGGGTGCAGATCAACCTCGCCCGGAAGAACCCTATCGCATTCGGTCTCATCACCGAGATCTACATCCACTGCAAGGACGCCTACGAGGGGATGACCCTCGACGAGGCGGCTTCCAATCCGATCGGGTCGGGTTCGTATCGGTTGGTTTCCTGGACCCGGGGGTCAGAGGTGGTGCTGGAGAAGACACGGGAGCCAGGCAACTTCCAGAGGATCGTGTGGCGGATCATTCCCGAGGCGTCCACCCGAACGGCAGAGCTCATCGCAGGGAATGTGGACATCATTACCAATGTGGTTCCGGATCAGATAGAGGCGATTGATGGCTCGGGCCGTGCAGAGGTGCAGGTGGTGTCGGGGACCCGGCGGATGTACCTCGGCTTCAGTTTGTCCGAAGGCTCCCGTCAGATGCCGGGAGGGGAAGCGATCCAGGACCCTCGGGTCCGGAGAGCACTTCAGTACGCCGTTGACGTCCCCACCATCTGCCGCCAACTCCTAAGTGTTGAGTGCGATCGTGCCACCGGCTTGGTGAATCCACCAAATGATCATCCCGATCTGACCCCCTATCCGTTCGACCCCTCGATTGCGGAGGCACTCCTGGATGAGGCGGGTTGGTCTCGGGGGAGTGACGGGACTCGGTTTCCCATCCGCTTCCAAGCCGGGAGAGCTCGATACGTGAACGACGTCAACATCGTGCTAGCCATCAGCCAGTACCTGCAAGACGTAGGGCTTGACGTCGAGGTGGACCTCATGGAGTGGGCTTCGGTCTACACACCCCTTCTGCATGCGCGCAGCATGGGTCCTCTCTTTTTTCTCGGGACCGGTGGAGGGTTGTGGAGCCCAATCTACGACATGACCGATCTGGCAGATGTAGCCTCCAGCACCAACTATACGCATTGGGACGACGATCGTTGGTTTAGCCGCTGGACCGATCTGGCGGAGGCCGTGACGCCCGAAGAAACCCGCTCGATCATTGATGAGATGCTGCAGGTCTTCTACGACGACGGACCTTGGCTGCACCTATATTTCCAGCCGGATTTCTACGGAGTGTCAAACCGGATCAACTGGAGTGCTCGCCGCGACGAACGGGTGTTCCTTTTCGAAGCAGGACTCAAGTGATTCCTCCAGCGTTCTGAGGGGAGAGCCGACTCATGGGGTCTTACATTCTGCGAAGACTGCTTCAGAGTGTCATTGTGGTCATCGGAGTGACCTTGGTGAGCTTCCTCGCGCTCCAAGCCGGTGGTGACCCCACATATCTCTTCGTCAGTGAGCGGGCCTCCCTGGAGGAGATCGAGGCAACACGTCGGGCTCTGGGCTTCGATCGGCCCCTTCATGAGCAGTACCTGAGCTTTGTAGGCGATCTCGCTCAGGGCGACTTCGGGCAGTCCCTATCCTACCGGCAGCCTGCGATGGAAATCGTGCTTGAAGCCCTGCCTGCCACCATCGAGCTGACTCTCTTCTCAATGTTGATTGCCCTGCTTCTGGCGATCCCTCTTGGTGTTTTGGCAGCCATCCATCGCGGGACTGCGTGGGACGGATCCATCACCACTCTCGCCATGTTCGGGCAGTCGGTCCCGAACTTTTGGCTGGGGATCATGATGATTCTCTTCTTCGGGCTCTACCTGCGCTGGCTCCCCATCTCGGGACACGTCCCATTTCTCACCCCCCTGATGGAAGGGGACTTCGTCACGGCCCTCGGGAATCTACCCCGTTCGATCCTTCACCTCATCCTCCCCGGGATCGCCGTGGGGACGTACTCGCTGGCCAGGAACACACGGCTCATCCGCTCCTCCCTGCTGGAGGTGCTAGAGCAGGACTATGTCCGGACTGCCCGCTCGAAGGGGCTGCCCGAGATGCGGGTTCTTGTCCACCATGCCCTGCGCAACGCTTGGCTTCCGGTGGTAACAATCATTGGCCTGGAGTTTGGCTTCCTGCTTGGTGGGGTCGTGGTGGTAGAAACGGTCTTCAGCTATCCGGGGATCGGTCGCCTCCTGTTTGCGGCCATTAACCAGCGGGATATCCCTCTCGTGCAGGCAGGGGTCATCCTGTTGGCGGGGATCTTCATCCTCCTCAACCTCCTGGTGGATCTCATCTACGTTCGTCTCGATCCCAGGATGAAGCTGGCGGAGGGGCGTGGATGAGGGATCAACCGGCTGAAGGGATTGTTGCCACGGCCCCTCAGGAGACCGAATTCCGACGAGAGCTAGGGCGTGCCGTCCGTGTCATGGTTGAGGCCCGCTGGCCCGTCCTCGCCGTGATCATCCTTGTGACTACGGCGATTGCGGCTGCTTTCGGTCCAGTGCTGGCCCCGTTTGATCCCAACCGGCAGAATCTGGTTTTGCGTCTGGCCGATCCGATGTCCTCGGGTCCGGACGGCTCAGTCTTCTGGTTGGGATCCGATGTCCTCGGCCGGGACGTTCTTACCCGCCTCCTCTACGGGGCCCGGGTCTCCCTCTTGGTAGGGGTCGCCGCCATCGCGGTAGGGGGGACCATTGGGATTGTAGCCGGACTTCTCTCCGGATACTTCGGCGGATGGGTGGACGACCTGATCATGCGTCTGGGGGATATCCAACTCGCGTTCCCCTTCATTCTCCTAGCGATCATGTTCCTGGTGGTGTTGGGGTCCGGGATCTGGAACCTCATCCTCGTCCTGGGGGTGGGCCAGTGGGTGACCTATGCGCGTATCGTGCGGGCTGACACTCTCTCTCTGCGCGAGAAGGAGTTCGTGGAAGCGGCTCGGGCCCTGGGCGACAGTACCGCGTCTATCATCTTCCGGACGATCCTCCCCAACATCCTGGCCCCCCTCACCGTCATCGCCTCATTCAATGTGGCGAGCGTGATTCTCTCTGAGGCGGCGCTCTCCTTTCTGGGCCTCGGGGTGCCTCCCTCGGTCCCCACCTGGGGGAGCATGCTGGCCGAGAGCCGGGACACCTTAGTTGCTAACAAATGGTGGCTCGCGGTCTTCCCGGGCGTAGCCATCGTACTGACGGTGCTGAGCTTCAACATCCTAGGAGATTGGCTCCGGGATTTCCTAGACCCGCGGCTGCGGGAACGCACCTGAGGAGGAGTACATGAAGGTGGGGATCATCGGAGCGAGTTTCGCGCAAGCTGCGTACCTGCCGGCGCTTCGCCACGTTATCGGGGCTGAGGTCGTAGCTCTGGCTTCCGCGCGGATGGAGAGTGCTCGGAGTGCGGCCTCGGAGTTTGAGGTGCCGCACGTGTACGATGACTGGGAAATGATGCTACGGTCCCACAAATTCGACCTGGTTTGCATCGCGACCCCGACGTTCCTCCACGAGCCCCAGACCCTCGCGGCCATCGAGGCGGGAGCGCACATCCTCTGCGAAAAACCCACCGCCATGGATGCCGGTGAGGCAGCCCGGATGCTCGCGGCAGCAGAGGCAGCTGGACGGGTGCACATGATCGACCACGAACTCCGCTTCAACCCCAACCGCGCCCGTATCGCTGAACTCATCTCTGAGGGAGCTCTGGGGGAGATCCGGCACGTGAACATCTCCAACATCGGGAAGAGCTGGGCCGACCCTGGCGGTCGTCCGAAAGGGGATTGGTGGAGTCTTGCGGAGAGAGGAGGAGGACGACTGGGTGCCAATGGGAGCCACCAGGTAGACCTTCTGCGCTGGTGGCTAGGGGAGGTGAAGTGGGTGAGCGGGGCAGCGCCGGTCATGGTTCCGGACCGCTTGGACCCGGGTACCGGAGAGCGTTGGACGGCGACCGCAGACGACGTGGCATTCTTCACCGCTGAGATGGCGTCCGGGGCCGTGGCTCAGGTGTTCATGTCCGGAGTCGCCGCCCATGATATGGGGAACGCTACCCGAATTTTCGGTTCCCGGGGAACCATCACTCTCTCCAACGACGATGAGAAACTCCTCTTCGCCCCAGAGGGAGAGGACCTCCAAGATATCACCGTCACCGACCCCAACGCGGACCTTCCGGGAGTAAACGCTGGCATCTGGAACATCTCCGTCGTAGCCCTCATGCAGGAACTCGCCTCCGCGATCCGGGACGAGAGGAAGCCCTCTCGCGGTGCCACGTTCGCCGATGGGTTGGCAAATCAAACAGTCCTGGACGCGGTGCGGATCTCCGGTACCGAGCGGCGTTGGGTCCGGCCGGAAGAGATTCTTGCCGGTTCTTGAGGGCCAGACGATCCTGGTCACCGGCGCGGCCCGCGGGTTGGGTGCCGCCATCGCCCGGCACCTGCACGGGTTGGGCGCGCGGCTGATCCTGCTTGACCGGGACGAGGAAGGGCTGGATGACATAGGGGCTGCCTGCCCGGGAGCCACTTCTGCCGTGGTCGACCTGGCCGATTCCACGGCTACGGAGCGGGCTATCACCGAGCTGGTGACCGATCCTGTGGACACCCTAATCCACAACGCCGCGATCCTCCGGGTGGAGCCGTTAGAGGCTGTGAGCCTCGACACCTTTCAAGTGACCCTTAACGTGGGAATCCAGGCGGCCTTCCAGCTGACGAAGGCGGTCTGGTCGGGCATGAAGGAACGGGGTGGTGCACTCGTCTTCGTCTCCTCAAGATCCGGCGTCGAAGGATTCGCAGGCGAGACCGCCTACTGCGCTGGAAAGCACGCTCTGGAAGGCTTCTCGAAGTGTCTGGCTCTGGAGGGCGCATCCCACGGGATTCTGTCCGTGACCATCACACCGGGTATGTACATGCACACGCCTATGTCTGAGACCACCTATCCCCCGGAACTTCGGGAGAAATGGGTCGACCCCATCCTTCTTGCGCCGGCGTTCTCGTACCTCGCTACTCGTCCGATGCAACTGTCCGGTCAACGGCTGAACGCGTGGGACCTCTCTCAGGAGCAACCTGCACCGTGACCATGCAGCCCATCTACGACTGGATCGATGCCCACGCCGAGGAGTGTGTCCGGGACTTGCAGCGCCTAGTCCGGCAGCCCTCAATCTCCGCCGCGGGGGTGGGGCTGAGGGAGTGCGCTGCTTTAGTCCGGGATATGATGCATGAAGATGGGCTCCCGGCCGACTTTCACGAGCTGGAAGAGGGACCCCCGGTAGTCTTCGGGCACCTCGAAGCCAGCAAGCCGGCAAAGACCATCCTGTGCTACTCCCACTACGATGTACAGCCTCCTGAGCCGCTAGAGGAATGGAGCCATGGTAGCCCCTGGTCTGCTGAGATCGTCGATGGAGTCCTTTACGGGAGGGGGTCTACAGACAACAAGTCAGGGGTGCTCGCCTTCAACAAGGCCGCCAAAGCCTTCCTGCAGGTTCGGGGAGAGGTGCCGGTGAACCTCAAGTTCCTTATCGAGGGCGAGGAGGAGATCGGCTCACCCAACTTGGCCGCTTGGGCAGCCCGGAACAAAGACCTCTTGGCGGCCGACGGGATGCACTGCCTGGATGGGCCTATGGAGACAGGGACTGCTGTTCCGGACGTCTCGTTGGGGCTCAAGTCCGTGCTCTTGGTGGAACTCATAGCCCGTGGAGCAAAGATGGACGTCCACTCCCTCAACTTTCCACTGGTGGAATCCCCGGTATGGGAACTGATCTGGGCGCTAAACACCATCCTCGATCGGGATCGTCGGATTCTCATCGAGGACTGGGAGGAGGGACTCTGGCAACTCGGTCCCGAAGATGAAGCTCAACTGGCTGACAAGGCTGCCCAGGTAGACCTAGAGGCCTTGAAGGAGGAGTGGGGAATCTTCGAGTTCGCTCTCGGGAGAGACGGGGTGGACGCGATCCGGGCCCGCGCCTACGAACCAACCGCCAACATCCAGGGGATGGTTGCCGGATATACAGGCCCTGGTAGTAAGACCATCATCCCCAACGAAGCCAGGGTCCGGATGGACTTCAGGTTGATTCCCAACATTCAGCCCGCGGACGCGATCCGGAAGCTGAAGGCCCACCTGGAAAAGCACGGCTTCGGCCATATCGAAGTCGAAGCCTTCGATGGCGCCGAGCCACCCTACAAGATTTCAGTGAAGGAGGACATCAGCCAGGCGATCATTGCGGCTGCCTCTGAAGTCTACGGCGAGCTCCCGGTGGTGAATGGGGTGTCCGCCGAGGGAGCTATCCTGCGCCACGTCTGGATCCCCTGTGTCCTGACGGGTTTTGCTAATCCTAGCGCGAATCTCCACGCCCCAGACGAGAACATCCACCTGGACAAGTATATCCAGGGGATCAAGTATGCGGCGGCCATCATGGAGCACTTCGGCAGAGCCTAGGCACCAGCCCCTGCCAACACTGTTTTGTGCGCACGGTGTGGTGCCCCCGACTAAGTTGCGGATCTTCTGAGGGCAGGGGCATGTTTCGAGTCAGCCTTACCGGACTTGGCGGAGGACCATCCGAATGAAGAAAGCCCTGTTATTTGCTCTCACTCTTCTCGCACCCCTGACAGCGGTTGCCCAATCAGTGGCAGACGACGCGCACGTTGCCGAGGCTCTGGAGGTCGCACGCATCTGGCTGGACGCACAGAAGGACTACGAACGATTGCCATCCGTCGCCGCTGCGATTGTACACGACCAGGAGCTTGTTTGGAGCGGTGCGGTCGGCATGGCCGATATCGACGCCGGCAGGTCAGCGACCTCGAGCACTCTGTATTCGATCTGCTCGATCTCCAAGCTCTTCACGAGCGTAGCGGTCATGCAGCTAAGGGACGAAGGACACCTTGACCTGCGCGATCCCGTCCAGAAGCACCTGACGTTTTACGACCTCGAGCAACAGTATGACGAGTCGACACCCGTCACTTTGGAGGGACTACTCACGCACTCGGCAGGCCTGCCTCGCGAGTCGGACCATCCGTATTGGAGTGGACCGGAATACCCTTTCCCGACGAAAGATGAGGTCATCACTCGACTCAGTGACCAGAAGACTCTCCATCCGTCGCGCACCGAGTATCAGTACTCGAACCTTGGGTTGTCGCTGGCCGGCTACATCGTAGAGGACGTGTCTGGGACGCCCTACGACGAGTATGTCCGCAGCCACATTCTCGGGCCGCTCGGTATGGATGACACCTATTCGGAGATGCCGAGGCAGCACATCGGTGGCCAACTCGCCATGGGGTACACAGACCTCACTCGTCAGGGCGATCGGAACGAGGTCCCCTTCTTTGAGGCAAAGGGCATCTCGCCGGCTGCCGGGTACGCCTCTAGCGTCGACGACCTCGCGAAGTTCGCGATGTGGCAGTTTCGCTTGAGGGGCGACGCTGAAGAGCTTGTGCACGCGTACACACTCGCCGAGATGCAGCGCGTGCACTTTGCACGGCCGGGTTCGAACACGATGAGAGGGTTGGGCTTCCAGGTCTCGGCCAGAGACGGAGAGACATTCGTCGGCCACGGGGGGAGCTGCCCCGGCTTCCGCACGACGCTCTCGTTACAAAACGACAGCAAGATTGCCACGGTGGCGATGGTCAACGCGATGGTTAACGCGGGTAAATACTCGACCGGTGTCTACAACCTCGTTGCTGACGCCATCAAGAGTGCCACCTCCGAGGACAATGAGCACCCGGTAACAGCCGATGTGAACAGTAACGATGGCGACGGGAAGTCGAACCCCGACGCTCAGATCGACCCAACACGCTACATGGGGACTTACACCGGGGGCCTCGGCGGCTCCGAGACGGTGGTGGTCCGCTGGAAAGGCGGCATCGCGACCTTGAGTCTACCCACGGATAACCCGCGTCAGTCGCTCAGCGAACTCACGCACGTTGAAGCAGACACCTTCCGTCGCCGTGGCAACGATGGCGAGTTGGGGACCGAGGTCATCTTTGAGACCGACGAACAGGGTCGCGTGTTCAGGATGCGGACTCCGCTCAACTACAGGACGCGCGTGAACTAGAGCGACTTCCGGGCTAGGGCTGGGCCTCGACCGGAAAGGAAGAAGGCGATGACTACGTGTATCCGTATCGGGGGCAGGGTTTAGTAACGGCTGCTCACGACCTTCCGGAAATTCAGGTCCTGTCCGTCGCCGAGCGTAAAACCAGAAATAATACCACTTTCGTCTCTGAGGAAATTCAGTTCTCGTCGACCCACGTGCCCCGGCCACATATCCATCCCTTTACTGGGGTTGCAAGAGCTGTCCGCCTCTACGGACGGCCCCTACGTTCCAACCCCATGCGGACCAAACTCCCTCTTTCAGTTATGGCTTGGATGCTCATCGCCTCGGCTGCGAATGGCCAGATACCTCGCTACGGGCTGTCGACCCGGATAGAGCTACACATGCTTCCGGCGGTCACGAGTGGGCCGCTCGATCCGACTTGGCATCCCGATGGCTCGGCTCTGGCCTACTCAATGCGCGGCGATATCTGGATCCAGAGGATCGGAACCGATCACGCTCGAGCCATCACCCGAGGCCCGAGCTACCACTTCGAGCCGGATTGGAGCCCCGACGGAGAGTGGCTCGCGTTCGTTGTGGACACGGACGGCCAGCTCGATATCGCTGTGGTCAGGCCTGATGGCTCGGGGTTAAGGCGCCTGACTTCTGATATCTCGGTGGACGTTCAGCCCGCCTGGACTCCGGATGGGCGATTCATCGTATTTGCCTCTGCCCGTGGACGGGATTTCGACATCGTCCGGTACGAAGTTGCAACCGGGGCTGTTAGGACCCTAGCCGGAGGGCGAGGGAACCAGTTCCAGCCGGCTCCCTCGCCCGATGGCTTGACCCTCGCTTTCATCGCGGGCGTGACGGGACGCCTGGGAAGCGGAGGCCTATGGACGATACCGATGGTGGGTGGCGAGCCCACACTGGTACACTATGAGGAGACAAGCTATCGAGCTGCTCCTACCTGGGTGCCGGACGGCTCCGCTCTGGTATTTGCTTCCGACGTAGCCGGCTCTTACGACTTGGCGACGGTCCCTTCAGCGGGTGGCAACCGGGTTCGCTTGACCACCGAGCCGCTTGACGAATTTGCTCCGGCGGTGAGCCCGGACGGCAGGTTGGTAGCATTTGTGGGGAATCAGGACGGACCAACTGCCCTCTGGGTGACGTCCCGCTTCGGTGGGAGGAGCGAGGCATGGCAACCGATCACGCCGACGCGACTGTCGCCGCTGTATGAGACGGCGACCTTGCGCGGACGGGTTCTCGGACCCAATGGCAGGACAGTGCCGGCCCGCATCCAAATCCTGGGATCCGACGGACGTGGTTACGTGCCGGCGGATGCGTTTCACCGGGTGAGTCCGGCCGGCGAGATCCACTACTTCCATTCCGCGGGTGAGTTCGAGGTTATGGTTCCAGCAGGAGATGTCAGAGTTGAGGCCTTACGGGGCTTCGAGTGGATTCCGGCTGACGAGACTGTGCCTGCGCCTGCGGATCGGACCACAACGGTTGAGCTTCAAATGGAACGACTCTCCGATCCGGGTCAATCAAATTGGGTGTCGGGTGACACGCACGTCCACGACCTGCACGAGGGCCGGTACGGGCTGAGCCAGCAGGAGTTCTTCGATCAACTGCGAGCTGACGATCTGCATATAACCAATGATCTGATCCACATGGATGGGACCAAGATCATGGGCAGATGGGGTGACCTAACGGGAGAGGATTTCCTTGGGTCCACGGATGGCTACATCCTCCGCTATACTCAGGAGTTTCGTGGGTCACTCGGCCATGTTGGCTTGCTCGGAGTAAACGAGTTTATCATGCCACTCATCGGTGGTACCTCCGGCTCACCCTATCCGGCCGACGGCCTGAAGTTGACGTACCTCGACAGTATCCGTGCCCTCGGGGGTATCGGTGGCTTTATGCATCCCTACACACTGGGCAGTGGGACTCCTGGTACGCCGGAGTGGGCCGCTCAGTCGGACATCCCCATCCACACAATCCTCGGACGCGGCGATTTCTACGATATTGTCTCCATCGCATCGGATGAGATGGCCAGCGCTGACATGTACTACCACATGCTCAACGTCGGGGCTCGGCTACCGGCCACCGGGGGCACCGATAATTTCTCTAACGTCTGGCGGGATCCGTCGGGGGGAACAGCGCGTACATACGCTCGACTGGACGGTCTGATTAGCTGGCGCACATGGATCGAGGCAGTCCGAGCAGGGCGCACGGTCGCAACGAATGGGCCGCTACTGTTTGCTGAGGTGGATGGTCAGGAGCCTGGCTCGGAGCTCAGTAGCCGCGGCCAAGTAACGGTTGAAGTGGACCTCAACACGATCGCGCCCGTAGAGGTGATTGAGATCATCGTTGACGGGGACGTCGCACACACGATCTCTGTAAGAGAGGGGGAATCTCAGCTAACTGCCCAAGAGTCGATCCCTGTGGATGGCGCTCGCTGGATTGCGGTTCGGGCGCGAGGCGGTAAGGCACGCTATTCGGGTGACAATTACACCTTCGCGCACACCACACCGGTTTATTTTACCGATGCCCCACCCAACGATGCATCAAGGGCGTCTGCCGGCTTCTTGACTGCAGTAATTGAGGAGATCTGGCGGCGAGTGGACCAAAGAGATGCGTGGCTGAGGCCTGAGGACCGTGAGGTATACCGACGTCATCTGGACGAGGCCCTGACTCGACTGGCCGTAAACTAGTCCCGGAATCGGTAAGCTCAATTCTGACATGTATTTAAGCGATTATGGGATCAGTTGTTGATCCTAATTATCTATTGACACAGGTTGATCGCGGACCGCAGTATTTGGGAACTTAAACACTAGGTAGTATTTGAGCTTTAGGTTGGACTACTCCCGCCACGTCGGAGGCACCGAATGGCACGCACTACAGCAGTATTCAGCGTTATCTTGACCCTGGCTTGGTTAATGGCCCCGCGCGCAACGCTATCACAGATGCCTGACCATGCGGACCAAGGGCACAGCCATGCAGGTGAGGCTGTGAGTTGTACAACGCTTGCCTCGCCGCCGTGGACTGGATTACCCAACGTGGATCGAGAGCAATTTGCTGCACTTCGGGAGGCAGTTTCGGGCCTAGAGACACCGGAAGCTGCCCGTGCTGCTGGATTCAATCCTGCACTGGGTGATATCCCTGGAATGGGCGTGCATTACGTGCACTCGGCCCGCAGTAGAGATGGTGTGCAGCGCAATGCACCGGACCACCTGCTGTTCGTCGAAATTGATGGTCGGGAGAGACTTGTAGGTGCGGCCTATGCCTTCGTTGATGTACCGGAAACCGAGATACCCATTCCGTTCGAAAGCGAGCTTGCCAAATGGCATGATCATCCAGAGTTCACAGATGACGGTCGGACTCTGCACATGCTGCACACCTGGTTTATCCCATCTTCGAACGGCCCATTTGCCGGTCTGAATTTCTGGCTTCCATACCTTACTGCGGGTGTCGCGCCACCTAGTTCGTGCTGGATGGCCGACGAAGCGGACGCAGATCGGATTCGGACTGTCTCGTTCGCACTCGTGCCGCCCAGAGCGCGCCCAGGTCAGCCAGCTCCTCAGGCTACCGAGCCTTCTGCGGAGCGAGTCAAAATCCTAGCCGCATTGGACTTTGCTGCTCGTGCCCTTGATCATGATGGTTGGGTCGAAGCTGCGGATAGCTTTCTAGCGGATTTAAGCGAATCAGAGCGCATGAGGGTTGCGCTTACTTTGCGTGCGTTAACGCAGGCTCAAATGTCGTCAGTTGAGCGTGGAGGTGGCCGCCACTAGAATGCGTCGCCAATTGCCGAACAAGACTGAAATACTACATACCATCTAAGTTGCGATTGTATTGAGTCACAAAGTGGCTCGGTTGCTAACCCGAAGCTCTTAAAAGTATCTTTAGTTCATGCACTGTGGCCCACAGGGGCTGCAGCACAGCTCAATCTGAAGTACCTAGTGTTCAAATCATCGTGGAGGATGGAATGAAATCTGTTCCGTGGGTGGCACTCGTGGTTCTGCTTCTAGCGTCGCCGCTTCAGGTAGATGCTCAACAGATCACGGGTACTGTCCGAGACCAAGCTACAGGTTCACCGGTCGCCAATGCCCAGGTTTTCATCGAAGCACTCAACATCGGAGTGCTGACCCAAGCAAGCGGTCAGTATCTCTTGTTGGGGGTTCCAGCGGGCACGCATACGGTAACTGTGAGTTCACTTGGCTACAGGACCGAGACGAATGATGTCTCGGTCAGTGAAGGTGGGACAGGCGTTCTAGACTTTACTGTTAGCGCTCAGGCTCTCCAGCTAGATGAGATTCTCGTGACAGGGACTGCCACGGGATCCAGAGCTCGAGAGATCGGGAACGCTGTCGGGCGGCTGGATGCCAGCATAGCTGAGGTGCAGCCCATCACCAACCTGTCTGACCTCCTGCGTGGCCGGATGCCTGGCGTAGTGATCCAGCAAGGCGCGGGTGACGTCGGTACCGCCTCCACAATCAAGATCCGCGGTAGTTCCACCATGCGGCTCGTGAATGATGGGCCGCTCATCTATATCGACGGGGTGAGAGCGAGCAACCGCATGGAAAGTGGGGGCAGGGATGTCTCCCGGATTGACGACCTTGATCCTGCGATGATTGAAAGTCTGGAGGTGATCAGGGGTCCGGCAGCTGCCACGCTCTATGGTACGGAGGCCGCTAACGGCGTCATCAATATCACGACGAAGAAGGGCGCTGTCGGTGAGGCACAATGGAACTTCACGATGCGCCAGGGAAGCCAGTGGTTCCGCGACCCAGCCGGTCGTACTCCCACCAACTGGGGAGTGAACCCGAATACTGGCCAGATCGAGTCGCTCAACATCTTGGAAAATAAGACGGAGCGGGACCTGATTTTCCACAATGGGCACACTCAATATTACGGGATAGACGTTTCCGGCGGCTCCGACCGGTTCCGTTACTTCGTAGCCGGGTCAGCCTCGATGGATGATGGCGTGACCGAGAACAGCTGGGCGAATAAGTACAACGGTCGAATCAACCTCACTGCTCAGCCGAGTGACAACATCACGCTGAGTGCGAACGCTGGCCTCGGGATGATTCGTATGCGGATTCCTAGTGACTATCCGTATGAAGAGGCGGTCTATGCAGGTCCAGCCGATTGTGCTCGCGTTCCTGATCGTCGCTGCTACCGCCGGGGCATCCCGGAGGCTCGAGTCGCAAGGGACTTTGATTATAACAATGCGAACCGTATGACTGCGGGGTTCACGGCAACTCACACGCCCTTCGATTGGTTAACGCATAGACTGACTTTCGGTACGGATCTGACGAACCAGGCCGAGGATAATCTGGATGCGTTCTTGGGGCCTGATTTTGCGCCGTACTATAGCTCTAGCTCTAGAACTGGCGGGAGAAGGATAAATCGGGAATCAGTTGCCTATACTACGTTCGACTATGCCGCGACTGGTGAAAAAACATTAACGGATAACCTGGCATCAACCACGTCGGCTGGTTTCCAGGTCTATACTAAATCCATTAAGGATCTCACCGCATCCGGGAGACGTTTCCCGGCGTTGGGGCTTTCAGCTGTTAGTGCTACTGGTCAAGATGTGACGGGGTCAGACGGTCTCATCGAGAACAACACGGTTGGCGTGTACCTCCAGCAGCAGTTTGGCTGGCAGGACCGTTTCTTTATTACGGGAGCGGTCAGGGCTGACGACAACAGTTCGTTTGGTGAGGACTTCTCTCTAGTCTATTACCCGAAGGTCAGCTCATCATTCGTGGTGAATGATGACTTACGCGTTCGGGCTGCATACGGCGAATCCGGCCAGCAGCCTGATGCATTCGACGCTCTTCGGAGCTTTACCACCCGCCTCTCACCCAGTGGTGGCGCGACGGTGACTCCGTTGTCACCAGGTAACAGTGAGCTTGGACCCGAACGGGGCGTGGAGGTTGAAGCGGGATTTGATGCCACGCTATTCGATGGTCGTGTGACTATTGATTTCACGTACTACGATCAGACAACCAAGGATGCGATCGTGGCGCGGTATGTTCCGCCTTCCACCGGGTTCACGGGCCGGCAGTTTGTGAACATCGGTGAGATCAACAACCGAGGTATCGAGCTTGGACTCGGAGCTCGGATCATCGAAAGCGAAGGCTTTGACTGGGATATGGACCTCAACATGAGCACCAACAAGAATGAGGTCACAGATCTTGGTTTGAAGGAAGGCGACGATGGCTACCTGTCTTTGGGTTGGTCAACACGACATCAAGTGGGCTATCCGGTTGGATCACTTTTCGCCCCCCAAGTGGGTTACGCTCAGTTCATACCTGGTACTGACAAGATCGACAAGTCAACCATGACTTGTGATGCTTCACCAGGGCCAGGCCAGGGACCAATCCCAAATGGATCGGGAGTTCAGGTTGCTTGTGATGAAGCTGCATGGATCTATCAGGGACACCCGGATCCTTCGCTCGAAGCCTCTCTTTCCAACTCCTTCTCGATAGGAGACCGGCTCACGATATCGAGTTTGATTCAGGCCAAGATGGGTCAGACAAAATATGATCTGCAGGGTTGGTGGAGGTATGCAGCATTCCACCAGACACGGATGAATCTCTATCCGCAGGAGTACGATCCCAGGCTGGTTGCTGAAGCCCAGTTCGGTTCCAGCGGCGAGTTCGCATTATGGGTCAATCCGGCTGGATTCATCCGCTGGAGGGAGCTATCAGCAACGTACCAGATGCCGAGTGAATGGGCTCAGCTGTTTGGCTCAAATCGTGGTTCGATCACCCTCGGTGCACGCAACCTAGGGATGATCTGGACTGAGTGGCAGGAATGGCCACACCACGATCCGGAGGTGATGGATCCCAGCAATACGTTCAGTGGGAATAGGGAACCGCAGGAAGACTCTGCAGTGCCGCCACTGACGTCTTTGGTACTTACCATCCGCCTGAATCGATAGGGGGATGACAATCATGAAAAAGATATCAACCTACTTTAAGCTAGGAGCTCCTCACATGAGCAGAGGTGCATGCGGGTCCAGGGCAGTAATCCGTTTCACTGCCGCTCTCGCGCTTGGCTCGGTTCTCGTTTTAGGAGGATGTGACTCGCTTGATTCTTTACTCAGCGTGGATGCTCCATCGAGGGTCGTAGCAAGTGATTTGACTAAACCGAGTGCGGCTGGATTGCTGGTCAGTAGTGTGGCCAACGAATTGCGCTGCGCTGCTGCCTGGTATGCAGCGGCGAGTGCCCTTACCGGGATGGAGTGGGCTGACGCCTCTAACAACTCCGTCACAAACATCTGGGACTCACGGAACCACGACACGAGTGGTTACGGGGCGCAGTACGCGAACGCTGACTGCGGGAGTAGCCAACCAGCGGTGTACAAGCCCCTTTCAAGGGCGCGTTGGATCGCTGACTATACGTTGACTAACCTGGGTGAGTGGGCTGCAGCGGATGTGCCTGACAAGGCAGCATATACGGCTGAGGTGTCCATGTATGCAGGATATGCATACACGCTCTTTGGTGAAGCCATGTGTTCTGTTGCCTTCGATGGGGGACCTGAGCAGACCAGAGCTGATTCCTGGAACCTTGCTGTGCAACGTTTCGACGCAGCAATTTCAGGCGGCAGTGGAGATATCCAAAATGCGGCTAGGGTTGGTAAAGCCAGGGCGCTTCTAAACCTTGGTAAGACGAGTGACGCTGCAAGTGTCGCTTCTAACGTACCAGCTGGCTTTAAGTTCGAGCTGCAGTTCTCCGCCGACGCCAGTGTCACTAAGAACCCACTTTGGTTACAAAATCACGACTATAACAGTGTGACGATCGCGGATACGCGTAAGGACCAGATGGTTGGAGGAGTAGCTGATCCACGGATAGCAGTGACCAATTCAGGAGTCGCACACCCGACCACGGGCATTGTGGTGTGGACAGCGGATAAGTTCCCTGCTGTGAGTAGCCCTCTTGAGCTAGCTACCTGGGAAGAGGCACAGCTTATCAAGGCTGAGGCCGAGCATGCTGCTGGGAATCTCGCAGGCGCGGTTGCGATCATTAACACACTGCACACGAATGCAGGCCTGCCAGCGTTCGCGAGTACTAATGCCCAAGAGGTTATGGATCAGATCGTCTACGAGCGGTCGGCGGAAATGTTCTTAGAGGGCCATCACCTTTACGACATCACACGCTACAATATTCCGCTCGTCCCAGCTGTCGGAACGTATTCACCGTTTGGAGATACTTTCGGAAGCGACCTATGCTTCAAACTTCCGGCTACCGAGTTCCAGAATAACGAGAATATCGGTTAGGGAGAAAACCTGATCGGCGCCTACCTAGGTTGGTGCCGGAACCTCGCGGTCAGGGGTTTTTTGGAGTAGTGAGTGGGGACGGACCCGGGTGCGGGTTCGTCCCCACACTTCTATGAGCCCCAAGCCGGCCCGAAGATCCCCGGTTGGTTAACCGCCAGTCAGGATGCTGATTGCCCCAGCCGTGTGTCCAGTACCCCAACGTATGCTCGCGTCGATGCCTCTGATGAACTCCATTCTCTGTATCTGACTCGGCCGGATCTGGTGCAGCGTCATGAGCCCTCCAAACAGAACATCATTCATGTACACGAGTGCATAAGACGCCTCTGGGGATCCCAAAGAAACCTGACCGCGGGCTCGAAGCCAATTAGGGCGCAGACGTTGTATTAGTTCATATGCGGTTGGGTCTGCTTCACCATCGCGAAGGATCTCTTCGCGCAAGAGCTCATCCCGGGATGTTCGCTGCTCACCATCATGACTTGCCGCTGATGGTGTTCGGCTGAATGGATTCGCAATGATTGAGCATGCCCCAAGACAGACTAGCACTGCAAAGCTGAGTGCGTTGACCGTACACCGCATGGGGTAAGGCAACCGAGATATCATAGCCTTATGATCTAGGAGTAACCTATTGCAGTTTAGCGTACGTCTCCTGCCTCCGCATCTTATCTCGGCTATCCTCCCGGTACCGGTACCTTCGGTAGGGACGGTTCTCCAGGATTGACTCCTCCGCTGCGATTAGTGGCCCAGCGGGTCCAGACTATCATGATCCCCACGATGCTGGCCGCGAATACGATTGTTTTCCGAGCGCTGAAGCGCCTCACCTCGAGTTCGCTCACATCTTGTGATGCCACGGGCAGCATTCCAGCCTCAGTAGAAAAGATGGAGTCATTTCTCATTAGAGGGTCCATCACAGTCACGGTATCTCCATCCGGCATCCTGAAACGCACCCCTGACGGACGCTCTTCTTGGATGACTGTGCCTGGACTGACGGTCGTAGGTTGCCAGTTATGACATCCAGTCAGCAGTGCGATAAGGAGTGCAGCTATAAACCGCCGTGCTATAGGGACCCGTATTCTCATATAAGAATTTATCTCACTAGGTGTGGCTTCTGGCAATCCTGTTATTCCTGAATCTACCAAAATGATCCCGTTCCCAAAGCCGAGGTTGCTTTACTAGCCGAACCCAAACACCACCGGTAGAAGAAACGCTACGATTGCTGCCCAGGCACTATAGACGGGGAGGTAATTCCCAACGACGCGATTCATCGCGTCAGGCCTGACTTTGCGTCGGACCAAGCCAATGTAGGTTGCCAATATCCACGCGAGGTGCACTAGGGCGATCACGTTGATTCCGAGCACGGCCACGCGATTTGGTGTGAATCCGAAAGATGCGATCCGGAATAGAATGGCCGACAGTGCGATGACATTGATCACGAGTGTCAAACTAACGAGCGCAAGGTTGATATAATCTATCAATCCGAGATCCGCCCCTGTCTTGCGTTCTACCAATGAAAACATGGAGATGCCGAGGACCAGCAATAGCAGACCATTGAAGGTGATCAGAGAAGATCGATCAATGAACGGGTTCGCTCCTTGCACTAAGGTGACTATCAAATACGTAGTAATCATCAGGAGAAAGAGAGGGGCGAAAACGTGCGCAAGCACGGGCGCGATCGCGGTGCGCCGATTGAATACGGAGTCAAATAAGTAAGTCGCACCTACTGGTACAGAGACAGCACAGAAAATCCCAACGTTAGGGAAGTACCATTCTTCGATGTCGAGGTCGATCAATTGAAACAAGGCAAGCGTCAAACCACTGAGTACCATCCCACCCAGCCCGACCACGCTCGTGAGAATGATCAACTCGCCATTGTAGCGCAGGAAGCGAACCCGAGCGCGCGCATCTCGCCAAGAATCCCCCAAGAAGACCAACCCGAGGTAGCCCCACAACGCAATCGGTAGGTGAATCAGCGCCATGACTACTGAATCAGTGTAGTACCAATCCTGCCCTATTCTGGTAGCTGGTAACAAGCTGACATAACCTGTTGCTATCGCGGTTAGGATCGCGCCGGTAATGAGCAGTGCACGATCGGGACGCGTAGCCAAGAAATAGCCCGCGAGCCCCAAGATGATCCACAACGGTGCAAAACGCGGGTAATACCACCACTCCGTGAATGCGGTAGCTGGGAGTCGAACAAGTGCGCCGACCGTGAGGCAGATGCCGAGCGCGTACCAAAGCTTAGTCCCGTGCTTGGCACCCAGTACCGTTTGATTGTATTCAAGGCGTGCCCTCCAAACGCGCAGCGAGATCGAATCGGGCGAGGCATGAATTGCTTCGTCAACAGCTTCTCGAAATGCTTCCGGATCTTGCCTATATAGTGACTCGAGTTCTTCCGGATCGTGAAGACGATCTAGGATGAGAGAAGTGATTGTTGTCATCGCGCCATGAATTCCATGTTTGTCGATATGACCGTTCTGTTTGCAAGATGCATTCCGCTTCTTCACTCACGCTAGGGAAGTGACCCGCAATCTGGCAGGGTATACCGTCCTATCTCACTACGCTCATCGACCGATCATACAACACTGTCTTGCGTCTCCGATGTGGTGCCCCCGACACCCCTGGTGCGTGGACACCGAAGGACATCTCTTGCCAAGAACTGTTGTCTGTACGGAGCGGGGTGCTATGAACAAAAGATCTGGGTCTCGGAGAAGCGCATTTGACTGCATCGTCGGATTCGTGGCTGTGTTCTTGGTCGGACTGAGTGCTTGCCAGCAGGGCGGCGATGTCATCGTCATCGATGGCGATGACATTGGTGGCGTTGTAAGCGGCCCAGACGGCCCTGAGGCTGGAGTTTGGGTCATCGCGGAGACGACCGACCTTCCGACTAGGTTCAGTAGGACCGTCGTTACAGACGACCAAGGCGGCTACGTCATTCCCGACCTGCCAGCCGCTACGTACGACGTGTGGGTCCGCGGCTATGGTTTGGTTGATTCGGAGAAGATCCGCTTGAGACCCGGCACGGCTCAGGACCTGAAGGCCGTGCTGGCACCCGACCCGCACGCTGCGGCGCAGTACTATCCTGCTGGGTACTGGTTCTCCTTGATCGAGGTTCCGGCCAAGAGTGAATTTCCAGGCACGGGGCCCGGAGGTAATGGCATCTCACCAACTATGCGAAGCCAGGCAGAGTGGCTCCGGAATCTGAAGTCTGGCGGATGCATGGCGTGTCATCAATTAGGTAACAAGCCGACCCGGGAGGTTCCGGTAGCCCTGGGTGAGTTCGCTTCTATGGAAGAGGCATGGGATCGGCGTATCCGATCCGGGCAGGCGGGTGGCAGTATGTACGGTGGCCTCAACAGGATGGGTCTCTCAGCTGCGTTGGAAATGTTTGCTGACTGGACCGATCGGATTGTTGGGGGAGAGGTGCCTCCTGCTCCGCCACGCCCGGTGGGTGTGGAGCGCAACGTGGTAATTACTCAATGGGATTGGGCCGACCCGACCACTTATCTTCATGACGAAGCATCTACCGATAAGCGTGACCCGACTGTAAACCCCTACGGTTCTATCTATGGAGCGCTCGAGGCGAGCGCAGACTATGTGCCAGTTCTCGACCCAGTCAATCACATGACGAGCCAGGTGCCGGTACCGGTTCGTGATCCGAATACCCCGCTCGCGGCGGGTGCCCCGATGGAGCCGTCTCCCTACTGGGGAAACGAGGCGATCTGGGACAGTCGGGCTAACGTCCATAATCCGATGCTCGATGAACGCGGCCGAGTGTGGCTCACCTCACGGGTTCGTCCAGCTGAGAATCCGGCGTTCTGTCAGGAGGGGTCGGACCATCCCTCTGCGAGGGTTTTCCCGACTGCGAGAGCCGGCCGCCATCTCGCCATGTACGACCCGGTCTCGGAAGAGATGACGCTCATCAGTACGTGCTTCGGGACGCACCATTTGATCTTTGCCGAAGACGAGAACAACACACTGTGGACGAGCGGTGGCGGCCAGGTCATCGGTTGGCTGAACACGAAGATGTTCGACGAGACCGGTGACGAAGAGAAGTCGCAGGGCTGGACGCCGCTGATCGTCGATACGAACGGGAACGGCCAACGCGACGATTATGTCGAACCCAATGAACCTCTCGATCCGGCGAAAGACATGCGGATCAGGTCTGGCTACTATGGTGTGGCGTACAATCCTACTGATGGCTCGATCTGGGGTTCATCGTTGGGCTTTCCCGGAGCGATCCTGAGGCTTGATCCTGGTACAGAACCGGAGACGACAGCTCTGGTAGAGATCTATGAGACACCCTGGGGGAACCCGGAAGCACCCGTGCAGGGGTACTCGCCGCGTGGCATGGATATCGATCGAAATGGCGTCGTGTGGACCCCTCTCGCGAGCGGACACATGGCAAGCTTCAACCGCAGCAAGTGCATGGGCCCTCTCAACGGGCCGACCGCGACCGGCCAACACTGTCCTGAAGGCTGGACTCTCTATCCAGAGCCACTACCTCAGCTCAAGGGCCTGTCAGATTCCGGCAGTGCTGAAAGTAGCTATTACACGTGGGTGGATCAGTTCAACACGCTCGGTTTAGGGGAGAACGTACCAATAAACACTGGCAATGAATCCGAAGGGCTCTTGGCACTGAGTGACGGGAAGTGGGTGGTCTTGCGCGTCCCCTATCCAATGGGGTTCTTCACCAAGTGGATGGATGGGCGCATCGATGATCCGGATGCGGGCTGGAAGGGAAGGGGGCTGTGGGCGACCTACAGCACGCGGGCGCCCTTTCACCTCGAGACCGGTCCGGGGACGTCCAGCAAGGTGGTACACTTCCAACTGCGCCCCGACCCACTTGCGAGGTGAGAGAATCGGCGACGAGCCTGCCTCGTGAACCCTGTCATCGTCACAATTATTGCACCTGGCTAGGTTGCGGATATATATGTGGCAGATGCACAATTATGGCATGAGGAAAATCGTACTATTCGTTCTCATTCTGATATCGATTGGGTTGGTCGGGATAGAAGCCCAAGAGCCGATAGATCTCGTAAACTTGGTTCAGCAGGGCGATAGCTATCTGACGCCGGAAACGCTTGTGTCGTACTCTGGCCCCGCGTTCTCAGTGTTTCCTTCTGACTCTAATCGGATCAGAGAGCAGGGCACTTTACGGGGTGGTACGTGGGAGGGGCTGTATGAGTCCTTTTATTTCAACGGACAAGTGGATTCTAAGATCGAATACAGGGACGGAGAGTTCGACGGCTCGTTCGAGAGGTACTACTTCGATGGTCAAGTACTAGCCAACGGTAGCTACAACATGGGGACAAGATGTGGCGAGTGGATCGACGAAGGTGGCCAACCAACTCGAATGACATACCCGCCTTGCTCCAGTAACTGAAGACCCCAGTGGTCTCCTGCTTGATCAATCAGTCTGAACGGGAGTCGACAATGCGGCGCTGGGTCGGATATGCGAATTGGATGCCATCGGTCCGACTCACAGCTTGCAGTATCTCCTCCCACAACTCTTCACCAGTCCCTCGACGCTCACGCGGACGGCACAGGTAGCGCACCGTCAACAACACACCACTCTCCTGCACGGACGTGTAGACTGCTGGAGTGAGGGTGCGGTAGTGGATCAGGAAGCGCTGGTCTGCTTTCTTCCTTGGCCCTTCAGCCTCGGCCACCACATCCTTCATGATTTCTGTGGTGATATCTGTGAAGAGTGACTTGTCTTGCTTCCAATCACTTTCGAACGTCAGCAGTACTTCTAGCTCGTTCCACAGGTAAAGGAAACCCGGCGGAGTAATTGGCAAGTGGTTCCAGAAAAACACGTTGGTTTGGGATATGGATCACCCTACCTGTACTCTGGTCAGCGGACACCCAGTTCCCGATCTCCATAATCGAGAACTGGAAGATTCGTCGGTCGATAACGTCACCCGCATGAGTGCCGATCTGTATGCGGTCTCCAAGATCAAACGGGCGACGGAAAAGTATGAATAACCATCCAGCGAAGTCTGCTACCACATCTCGGAGGGCGATGGCTAGGCCTGCTGACAAAATACCTAGGAAGGTGCTCACCGATCTAAGCGCAATGAACCAGATTTGGATAACAACAGCAAGTCCGATTAACGAAGTCGTGTACGCAGAGGTTTTCGCCCATTTGTAGCGCGATGTCTGATCTTCGACCGTTCTGCTGACAACGGCCAACAATGCTCTGCGAAGGACAAACAAGATGATGATGACGAGGACAGAGATAAGCACTCGGCCCTGTGTTGTGGTGTTCATGCCCAGGTCGGTCAGTGGCGACTGGATCAGCGTCGTAGCTTCTTGGGTGGTCTGCCGAGCGATGCCTCGGGCGAACTCACCAATCCCCATGATCATCCGCTTCATCCCCCTTCTTAGTCGGCACGCAGAGTTTCTGACCCCTCAATCTAAGTTCAGCCTCAGTCTTGATTTGTACAACGGCGACCAGGGCGATCCCACTGATTATAGGCTCTCTGGGTTTCAAACTATCAAATCTGATAACGTCAGGATGCCAGCACATGCAGGAGCTACTACCAGATTGTCATCGAGCGGCCAAGCTGACCGTTCTACTAGTGTTATGAGGCACGCGGAGGGGATTGCGATTGATGGTGGATGCCGCGCTGAGAGGATCAAGACGGCTACGACTAGAAAAGCTGTTGTCCCCTCCAGTGTGCCTCCCAAGAAAGCATGCCTTCCCCATCGGCGTCCGACATAACTAGCCGTTGGATCAGCGCAGGCTAAGACTAGAATCCCAGACAATGCAGCTGACGTGGGAAATAGCACGATCGCGATTAACGCGCCCAGGATATACCAAGTGGAAGATGCGATGTTCTGCGATTCTCGCGGAGATACTAAGATCTGGAAAAACCTGAAGAATAGAATGTTGAGGTGAGGTACTCGGAGTCTTGCTAGATCTGAGGCAAGCAATATCAGGAACAAGACGGACAGCCCGGCAACCGTAAGAGACTTAGATAGTTCCAGTTGGGTAACTACGAGGAATATGACCGTACCCGTTATCGCGTGAAGGATTCTGCGCCCCGCTTGGAGCCCTGTAGTTTTTTCGACTAGCTCCGCGAGTCGGTTGTTCTGATAAGGGTTACGAATCAAGTGGGTCCTCCTGCTCCTGACCTTGTGTACCGTTGTTGTGTGGATGATGTCTTAGGTTCGATCAAGATGCACCACTTCACCATAGATCCTAAGATGGCTTTCTTTTTTCATAAATGTGAATCGTGAGCGCGTTATTGGCTCACACCATCGAGTCCGTGAAAATACATGACGATCTGACGATGTTCGGTATCGACGTGGACATCAGGTGACGCGATATGGGCTGTCGTGGCCACGAAGAGGAGATCATGTGTCAGCGGAGTCCCACGTAATCGACCAAAGCCGCTCGGAGCTGCTCCACCCTCTCGGCCGGCACTTTCGGCGGTTCTGTTAGAAAGTGCGAATCTTCAATCTGCAGACTTCCGGGAGGATGAATGTGCCAGAGACCGAACAGATCATCGGCATACGCTAACCTGATATACCTTCCCTTGTGGTCTGCGAAGTAGAGATAGTACGCCCCAAGGCGGTTCTCGACCCAATCAGGGACATGAATCAGCGACAGGCCCTGGATGTTCTCCCTGATGCTCGGATGTAAATCGGGCCTGATGGTCGGTTGATCTAGTAGACGTTCGACGCGCAGCGGCACTCTAGACGTTTGGGCAAAAAGATCGTTCTGAGCCATTAGCCCGATGATTCCGAACCCCAATGCGATCGCTAAAGTTCGAGGTGTCATTAATGCCTTAGTCATGCCAGACCTGAGTACAGGATTCTTACGGCTCAACCGTTGGAACCCTATTTCAAGAGCCCATTACCGGTGAGGAATTCTTGAATCGTCTCGAAAATTGCGATCGTTTCTGTGCGGTTAAAGCCACCGTGTCGTCCGCCTGGTACGGTATGCAGTTGGTTGGACACACCTACCTTGCTCAGTTCCTCGTGCAACTGCACGCCGTGCTGGTAGGGCACGGTCGGATCGGCATCACCATGAATCGTGAGAATTGGCGGTAATCCTGACCGCACGTAGGTCAGAGGTGACACTCGCTCGGCGATCTCGAAGCGGTTCGGTATGCTTCCCATCCACTCGACGGCATAGCTCTTAGTATTAGGACCGTCTAGCAGATCACCGACATCGGTGATGCCATACCAGTTGATGATGGCCGCAACCGACAGTGTCTCCGAACCTGGGCACTGCCGATCCAGACCAGCTGATGCTGGAACCATCCCGGTGGTCAATGCAAGGTGTCCGCCTGCTGAGTTCCCAGTCACGACAATGCGCTCAGGATCGATATTGTAGTTGCTGGCGTTACGGATAATCCAGCGTAGTGCGCATAAGCAATCTTCTACAGCAGCTGGCGCTAGCGAGACCTCACCAAGGCGGTACTGAACGTTAACGACTGCCCAACCCATCTCCATCCAGGGTATGAGCCTGAGCACGCTGGATTCTTTGGAGCCGCCTACCCAGCCACCGCCATGGATATACACAAGTACGGGAGTAGGGCTATCAGTGCCACGTGGCAGGTAGAGATCGACCTTATTATCCTGATTACTGGCCGTGAGATAGGTAACATTGGGGAGCACCCTATACTGGCTCGACAGGTGGGATGCCCAGGCTTGGGTATCATCGAGCTGGGCTAGTACGCCACTGGGTAGTACGACCAACGCGGCCAGAATCAACGCCGAGAATGTTCTCTTACGCATTATCATCTCCATTGGTTCTGAAGCGCCGGTTTAGCCGATTGGCTTCTTCACTTTCAGTCCATCTTTTTGTTGAATGAATGGAACCCCCTTAGAAATCCACTCCGGAGCTGGCTCACCTTTTAGATAGTGCGCGAACCACTGAAGAATACGGCCTTGGTAGTCTAACTGGTTCTCTTTCTTTGCTAGCCCATGGTTCTCGCCGTCATAGGACAGCATCACCATCTGCTTCGCGAGGCGCCGCGCAGCATTGTAAAACTCTACACCTTGGTTGTATTCGACCGCGCCATCGTTGGTACCGAACATCATCA
>Ga0310121_10000304_pt1 | contig 54277 bp, 45 predicted proteins | sample CB27_Tmax_986_MG_FD_203504 | JGI IMG/M metagenome (GOLD analysis project Ga0310121, IMG submission 203504) | Marine microbial communities from Western Arctic Ocean, Canada - CB27_Tmax_986 | ecosystem: Environmental > Aquatic > Marine > Oceanic | place: Canada: Western Arctic Ocean | collected... | reverse complement strand
CTCAGCGATTCACCCGAGTCACGTCGGTTGATGCCCTCCTGCTATAATCCTGGCATTCGCGTTTCCTAGAACAGCGGAGCACATAAGTGGCGCAGAAGATCGATAACGTTCCACGCGATGTGTTTGATGCTTCAAAAAGTAAGCGAAAGAAGTATCAAGACCTCGTAGTCGGCCAAGCTGGCTGGTGGCAACTGATCCGTTACGAACTGATTGCATCTCTACTCAGACACACGCCAGGCGCTCTCGGACTTTTTCTCCGTTCCAAGTTTTATCCGTTACTTCTAGGCAAATGCGGCCGCAACGTTTTCTTCGGTGGTGACATAACGCTCAGGCATCCGCACAAGATCCGAATCGGCGATGATGTCGTGATCGACGATGGCTGTGTACTGGATGCCAAAGGTTTGTCGAATCATGGAATCACAATCGGCAACGGTGTGTTCATTGGACGTCAAACTAGTCTGAATACTAAAGATGGAAACATCGAATTGGAGGACGGTGTGAACATTGGCGCCTTTTGCACAGTGTTTTCAGCCAGCCAAGTTCGGTGCGGAAAGAACACCCTGATCGCAGCCTATAGCTACCTAGTGGGTGGTGGACATGACATGACTGACACCAAAACTGCAGTCATTAACCAAGACCGTCCATCGCTTGGGATCACCATTGGAGACAACGGTTGGATTGGCACTGGTGTGTCAATTCTCGACGGCGTCACGCTCGGACATGATGTTGTGATCGGCGCCAACTCGGTTGTGACAACAAACATCGATGACTTCGCCGTCGCCGCCGGTTCTCCCGCTGTCATCCGACGCGTCCGTCAAACAATCGCGGCATCCGGATAACTACTTAGGACCAGAAGATATTATTATGCGGCGCTGGCGGCCATGGCTTATATCGCTCTTGGTCACCTGCGTCATTTTCTGGTATCTCCTTTCCCAGATCGAGCTAACCCAACTCATCGACGCTGCCGCCTCGATGGAACCCACTTACTTATTGATATTCACGATACTTCTACTCCTCGGTACTGTAGCTCGCGCCATACGTTTCTGGCTCTTGCTCGGAAGAAGCGTCTCTGTTTCATTGTTAATTCTGATCGTGATGTCACGAAATCTATTCATTGACCTTCTTCCCGCCCGCCTAGGCGAACTATCGTATGTCTACCTGCTAACCAAACGCGGTGGCAAGGCAACCGAAGACGGACTGGCCAGTGTGTTCCTTGCAATCCTCTTCGACCTGATCGCACTGGCTCCACTGCTATTACTGGCAATCTTGATGGTTGGATCCGGCAACAACGCGTCAAGGACACTGCTGGCAACCTTTGCGGCAATGCTTGGCATTGTAGGGTTTTCCGTCATGCGGCTAGTAGTCCCAGTCGGTAATTGGGCTACCACGCAGATCGCTGTGAACGGAAGCTCATCGTGGTTCGCAAAGACCGTAAAACTGACAAAACGCACCGTTGAGGCACTCCGAGAGGTTCAGCATCAAAAAATATTCGCACGAGTCCTTCTCGTATCGATGGTAGTTCGTCTCTGTAAATTTGGAAGTTATTATTTTCTTGTTTTGGCAATCATGACCCCACTCGGCTACCCAATAGCCGTTCTTGGATTTTTTCGAGTTTTTCTTGGTGTGGTCAGTGCAGAGCTAGCCGCTGCACTGCCAATTTCTGGACTTGGCGGCTTCGGAACATTTGAGGCGGCTTGGGCTTTGAGCTTCTCACAACTCGGCTTTTCGACGGAACATGCCGTCCTATCCGGTATTCTGGCTCATGCAGTTTCCCAAATGGTGGAATATGTTTTTGGCCTCGCTGCTTTGGTCTACATAATGCGGCTCGGAGCAACACAATCGTGATGCGGAATCCGGCATTAACTCTGAGGTCACTCCTAATCGCAGCAACGGTCTTTCTGTTGCTCACTGTGCTTCATACTTGGCCACTCACAACCGACTTGGCCGGCCTGTCACGAAACGACAATAACGACACCACGTTAAATGAATGGGCAATCTCGTGGGTTGCACATCAAATCGTTCGAGATCCCATACATTTATTCGATGCGAATGTTTTTCACCCGCATCGACATACGCTAGCGTATTCAGAGCCTCTTATACTCCCTGGCCTCGTTGGCGCTCCGCTTCGCTGGCTTGGCTCATCCCCTGTATTAACCTACAACCTTCTGCTATTGCTCGGCTTTGTCACAACTGGGTTGGCCATGTACGTGGTGGTGGCTACCTGGACGAACGACAGAATGGCAGCACTGCTATCCGGATCACTTCTGGCATTCAATGCGCATACTCTGACTCGGTTGCCCCACCTTCAGGCTATCTTCGCGGTAGGGTTACCGCTTGCGCTATGGGCATTTGACCGTCTGGTTCAACGCGGTCAAACCCGCCACGCGGTGTGGCTCGCGCTCAGCGTGCTTATGTGTGCCCTCACCTCAGGACACCTCGCAGTCTTTACATTCTTTGCGCTCAGTGCAGCTCTGGTGGCTCGACCGGAAGTCTGGTGGCGTTTTCAAAATCGGACGGTTCTTCTGAAACTCGCAATTGCCGCGGCCGTCACCCTTGTCGTCACATTACTGATTCTGTGGCCTTACCAATTACTTCATAGCCAAGAGGATTTTCAGCGACCACTTGACGGCCTTATCGCTGCCACTCCAATGACCTATCTATCTACGGCCGCCAACATTCACTACAACTGGTGGAGTAATCAGATCTTTCGAGTGGTCACGGAAGAAACACTGTTCCCGGGGTTCACGGGCATTGTCTTATCCGTGGCGGCCTTTGCAATAAGTCCTAGAGCTATTTCAACGGCGGGACGCATGTTGCTCGCAATCGGTACGGTGGGATTCGTTATGTCGCTTGGAATGTCCACGCCCGTATACGGTTGGTTCTACGAACTCGTTCCTCCAGTCGCCGGAATTCGCGTCGCAGCCAGATTCGGGTTCCTTACTATCCTGGCGGTCGCGGGCCTAGCAGGACTAGGACTAGCCAAACTTCGTAACCACTGGCCATCCCGCTGGATGACGATTGTATCCATTGGAGCGCTGGCCGTCGCGAGCATCGAAGCATTACATGCGCCGATACCATACGTCCCCTATAAAGGTATCCCGGCAATCTATCAGCCGATCGCTGCCGATCCTGAACCTGGGGCTGTTCTTGATTTGCCTCTCTACGACGGCCTAAGCGCACACCGTAACGCCCCGTACATGCTCGCGACAACGACCCACTGGAAACCTTTAGTGAATGGCTACAGTGGTCACAAACCAGCCAACTTCGACCAGACTGTTCGACGCATGAACGACTTCCCTGCCAGCGAAACAATAGAAGCCCTCCGTGCGCTCGGGGTTCGATATGTCGTCGTTCATGTCAATGACTACCGGAGCAAAGATAGAGTTCGAAAATTAATCACGGATGCCGCTCGCAACTCTTCGACACGCCTAGTCGCAGCCACCGACGAACATCGACTGTATCGGATTCGATAGACAGACTATTTCTTTCGAGCCACGATGATCAGTGCCAGGGAAATCTGTGGGACCCATCTGCCTAATGGGAACAACCGCCGCATCACGGAGACATAATCACTAGTATTCCCTTCTCGTTGCAAAAAGTCTTCCACCCGATGCCGGTTGAAAAGATTTTGCAACCACAACTCCACATAAAGACACGACTGCTCAACAAAACTGAAACCGGCGTTCGGAAGTGACACCCGCGTCAATTCACGGTAGGACAATTCATTAAGATGATCCCGACTATATGGAGACTCCACACCGTCAACTAGCGCAGCCAAACGCTGTTTGTTCGGAGTAGTGACGATCGCGACCCCGCCAGGTTTAAGTACGCGTCGCCATTCCTGCAACGTCTCGTGAACGTCTGCAACATGCTCGATTACTTCACCGGCAAACAGTCCATCGAACTGCTCATTTCTGAACGGCAGAGCCGCTGCGTCAAACACTCCCCACCGCTGGTCAGGCACCGCAGCGGCACGGTCACGAACAGACTCGAAATTTAAATCGCCCGCGTAGACCGTGAAAGGAAATTTATCTTCAATCTCGGTGAACAAAGACCGCCCACACCCAACATCAACGACACGTCCACCGGTGATATGCCGGGCAAACAAATCCTTCAATCTAGCTAGTTTGAACTTATGTAGTTCGTGCAAGAAAGGCGCGTCCTCTGGAGCGGTATAACCTTCGCTCGCGTACTGACGATCATAAAACGATCGTAAGACATCTCTGTCGACAAACTTCAAAAGAGCCGGTTCGATTCGCCGTTTTTTTCCCGATGTATCGCGAACTACAAGTAGTAGATCGGCAAGCGGGTCAAACGCGTACTCTGGATTGAACCAACTGTCAGTGGGTAACAAGTTGAATCCCGCCCCCGTTACTTGAACCGACTCATGGCCCAAATGTTGAAAATTCATTTGCAATATGGCTCGCCCTCGTCCTGGTGGAAGTTCGAACCTCCACCATCCCAAATGTCGGTCCGGATGGATATTCTCACGATACGCATAGATATCGGCTGTGAACACATAGCTGTCTGGTTGTCCAACCGAATATCGAAATTCCAATGTCCCGCGACGCTCTTCAATCACGCCAGTTCGTTTCTCTGGAATAACACGAGTTCCAAAAACACTCTTCATAGCGGCTAGGAAAGATTCTAGTGGAGACAGTCATGGTAGTGTTGAATATGTCCAGAATCGCCACGAACAGTAGGGTCATGCTTGGCCTCGTGGTGTCGCTTGCCATACCAGTAGCTATGGCATGCGAAGAAGCGCCGCAACTCCCAGAAACCCTGGCAAACGTTTCGGAACGATTCATCACCAGATGGGTACCTCCCGAACCACCTAAGACACTTGAACTAGTAAATGACGACGAGCGTAATGCCTGGAACCGTCTTGGCCAACAGGTGTCCGGATACTTGATGTGGTCGTCGAATCGAAATGGAAATCACGACCTTTTTCTGATTGACCTAACCACCGGTGAAGAACGACAGCTCACAAGCAATCCCCATGTCGACTTCTTCGCTCGATTCTCTCCAGACGGTCAACTCATTTCATTTTTGCGAAGTCAGCGTCCGTGGGTCTCGTTCAGGGACGAACTCGCTTGGGATCTTTATGTGATGAACGCTGATGGTACAGACGAGCGCCAATTGGTGAGCGGCGCGTATCATCCGACGTGGTTGCCAGACGGAACAGGTCTCCTTTACGTCAACGACAATAGAATTCTCCGCTTCGACCTCGCATCGGGTAGAACAATAACCGTCTACGATGGGACCCAGCCACCAACTAACGGTCTTGTCTATGAACCGGAACAATCACACGATGGTCTAATCGCCGTCACTCTACGCGGAGTGCCTCGTGAAACGGTTGGTGTGCTCGATTTGGCTAAGAATCAATACATACCAGTATCCAGCGAACGAGCCTGTCAAATTACATGGGTGCCAGGACGTCAACAATTGGTATGGATTGACAACGGCGGTCATGGAGGCACACATGTAGCAACCGCTACATTTGACCAAGGCAACATCCAAACTGACATTTTGATAGACCTACCTGGCGACTACAGCCACGAATACTTTCCGCGTGTAACGAGTGATGGCCAATGGCTCGTTTGGGGTGCTTCCGCTGGAGGTCACGAACACGACCGCGCTGACTACGAAATCTTTACATGGCAGATCGGAACACCTGTGGACACCGCGATGCGCTTGACGTTCTCGTCAGCTAATGATCAATGGCCTGACCTCTGGATTCATCGCTGACAATCAATCCAGCGTAAACTCGTCCCGCCAATTTGGGGTATCTTCGAAAGCCGGTTGCTGTGACTTCTCCAGAACGCAATCTTCGAGGACAAGCACATCCATCTCAGTCCTCATGAAACAACGATAGGCATCCTCAGGTGTGCAAACGATCGGCTCTCCACGAACATTAAACGAGGTATTCACCACCATGGGGCAGCCCGTCCTTTGATGAAATGCCTCAATGATCTTCCAGTAGAACGGTGCACTTTCGCAGCGAACCGTTTGAATTCTGGACGAGTAATCGAGATGAGTCACCGCTGGAATTTCAGAACGCACCTCATTCAATCTCTCAATTCCCCACAATGTTTGGTCCCCGTCTGTCGCAGTACGGCGTCGCTCCGGTAACACTGGAGCGACCATGAGCATGTATGGGGAATCTGTATCCAACGCAAACCATTTTGAGACTTCCTCCCTGAGCACACTCGGCGCGAATGGTCGAAAACTCTCCCGGTACTTAATTTTCACATTCATCATCGACTGCATCTTCGGAGAACGCGGGTCCCCAATAATGCTACGCGCGCCTAAAGCTCTGGGACCGAACTCCATACGTCCTTGCATAAGTCCTATCACCTTGCCATCTTCGAGTAGGCCAGCAATAACCGCGGGAATAGCCGCAACATCAATGTATCGATACGGGCGGCCACGCGTAGTCAGATTCTTTTGGATACTCTCGCTCGAGAATCTTGGACCCAAAAACGTGCCTTTCATACGATCTGCATAAGGCGGCAGACCGTCTCCTGAACCAGCACTATTTGGCATCCACTCGCCCGTCGCTTGAGGTGATGACCTTGGCTTGTCCAAGTAACGGTGCCACACCGCCAACGCAACACCTAACGCACCGCCTGCATCACCTGAAGCCGGTTGTACCCAGACTTCCTCAAACGGTCCTTCTCGAAGAATACGACCATTGGCGACACAATTCAGCGCGACCCCACCGGCTATACAAAGATTCGTCTGCCCTGTCTGACGATGGGCAAATCGGACGACTTTTAGCATCACCTCTTCAGTTACCTCTTGGATCGAACAGGCTAAATCCATTTCACGTTGGGTGATGAGAGATTCTGGCAACCGCCGGCGACTACCAATGAGTTCCTCAAAAGCACTTCCCGTCATTCGTAGCCCAGTGGAATAGGTGAAGTAATCGTGATTCAGTCGAATCGAACCATCGTCTTTAATTTCTACCAGTTTATCCTTGATCAGCGATACATATTTAGGCTCTCCATAGGGAGCCAACCCCATAATTTTGTACTCGCCACTGTTTACCTTAAAACCCATAAAGTAGGTAAACGCGCTATACAGCAGGCCAAGTGAATCGGGAAATCTGAGTTCCTTCAACAAGGTCATTCCATGACCCCGCCCTTCACCAATCGAACACGTCGCCCATTCACCCACGCCATCGACAGTCACAATGGCAGCCTGCTCAAAAGGGGAAGGATAAAAAGCCGATGCCGCATGTGATTCATGGTGATCACCAAAGAGAAGTTTCCACGAATAACTGCGAGCGCGCTGTTTAACCTCTTTCTGCACCTTATATCCTTCGAGCGCAGCGAATTGTTTCCGGATGAGATCAGGCAGCCAGAGTTTTTCCTTCATCCACAGCGGCATCGACTGGACGAATGACGGAAACCCCACCGGGGCATAATCAAGATAGGTTTCGAGTAGTCTCTCGAACTTTACCAATGGCTTGTCGTAAAAAGCGACGTAGTCCAACTGGTCAGGAGTGCACTTACCTTCCTCAAGACAATAGGTAATGGCACGAGTCGGAAATGTATGATCATGTTTCTTGCGGGAGAACCGCTCCTCTTGGGCAGCAGCGACAAGATCCCCATCCACAAGAAGACACGCTGCGGAATCGTGGTAGTAGGCGGAAATTCCAAGGATGGCTGTCATTGACGGTGAAAAGTCTCGCCGGAAATCACGGTCTAGAAGAGCGTGTAAATGAACGGTGCAACCGCTGACCCTTGCGACACCACGATTAATAGTCCCGCCGCGACAAGCATCACAAGAATCGGTAGTAGCCAGTATTTTTTATTAAAACGAACAAACTCCCACAACTCACTAAGAACTTGAATCTTCGACATGCCACAACCTTTACAAAACTTTCATCTGGTTTCTAGAACATCTTTTCGAAATGCTTCCGGTCATGCTGTCGCTCAGAATACGGCACCCAATAACTTGGTTGATTACTCCGTCGACGGCCAAGAGGGTCCCACCCAGTTAATCGTTTTATCACTCCTATAGGAGTTACAACGACAAAAAAAACGAAACCAAGAATTACCCGTGTACTGACATATGCCAACCCTTCCGCGAGCAACATCCACAGTCGATTCGGGTGAACCAAGGCTCGAGGGTACGTAACGGCGAGTACCACTAGCAGTAGCCCCAGAACCAGAACAAACATGCCGGCAGTAGAGCGCGGACCTTCCCAATTTAGCCACACGCCTATTAGTGCAAGCGTAACACCAACAGTACGACCAAACTGTCGTTCTTGCCAAAACACCGACGGGGTCGAAGGCGTCATATTCATAATGACAAGTCCCTCGACAACGCCTCGTAAATGGCATCCGCGATTAAACTGTGCCCGGCTCGACCAGGGTGGCACCCATCTGTCGTAACATAGAGCTCCGGTCGTTGAGCCAGAGTATCCAGACCGTACAATTCTTCGTAGAAACGTACTTCCTCACGATACAGACGGTGCGATCGAAGATCATCTAGGCGACTCTGAAACAGTGGTCCAGCATTCACGAAAGGCACTCCTTCAGTTTGAGCTACGTAATCCATTCCTCGCACATATTCCGACTGCGCACAAACCGCCAACAACAGCGACCGAGCACCCAAACCCTCCGCTCCCGCGATGAGAGACTTGAGATTCTCCATGTACGTATCCCGCTCAACAGAATAAACGAGCGCTCTCGAATCACCCTCGATTTCTGCACGCTCACGGGACGCGTCAAATGGATCGTAAACACCGAGAATCCAGCGTCGCAATAACCTGAACGAGGCGAAACGATAGAGACCCGACCGTACCGACCCACGCCAAGTCTCGTCAGCATCGAGCACTTCATCAATCGACTGCAACACGAAACGGGCATCGTTGGCGCCGTAGCTAATAATTACGGCGTCTGGCTCCAAATCGCGAACATAATGCTCAAATATAGCCAGGCCGTGTCGAGATGTATGGCCCGAAATTCCAAGATTAAACACTTCTGTCTCGCTTCCATCACCGTTGGAATTAAATCGATCTTCCAATAGACGTTGATAGGTGTACTCAGGGTCAACACCCCAGCCAAATGTACTCGAATCCCCGATTGCAACGATCCGACTCACCCCCGCACGTTTAGGTTGGAACTCTCCGGTCCGAAATCCATCATCATTTGATGTTAGACGGAAGGTCGAACCTTTTTGTAACTCTATGTTATTGAATGGGTTAGTTGCATCGACTTCGATGTTGGGCTTGAGCTTATATTCGATATAGCGAGCTTCTTCAAAGTGACGTAACCAGGCAACGTCCTCTGCACGGACACCTCGTGGACCTTCTAGCCTCCCTCGCTGAATATCAACCCAATTTTCGTCATCAAGCAACCACACTGGAACGGCTATGTCGAAATTTTCATTGCGGGCAACGTCGGTATCAATTCCGCTGAGACGGACCACCACGTCAGTGCCAAGTAAGAACACGACTGGGGCCGAAATGACAAGAATAAGACGCTGCCAGAAGACGGTAGTCGCCTTGGTCGATGTTGGCATTACATTAGGTGCAGGTTCAGCTGGACGAAATTGTACAAGACGTGTCAGCTGACGAGCAATTTATCGAATCATGGCCTCCCGATAGACAGATTCCAAATGTTTGGCTAGTGACGGCCACGAGTAATTCTCTTCAGCTCGACGCCGCAATGCCGAACCCAGATAAATCGCTCGTGACGGGTCTGCTAACAACTGTCGTAGCTCGGCAGCAAAAGCTCTTGCGTCATCTACGGGTGCAAATATTCCCTCTTCCCCGAGCAGTTCACGATTCACGGGTGTGTCTGACGCTACAACAGGAAGACCACACCCCATATAGTTCAGCAATTTGCCGTTTGCTTCGGTCAATGAACGTTTCGGTGACACGGCAACATCGCCAAGGCACAAAAACTTGGCCGCTTCGCCGTACGGTACTCTCCCAGGAAAAGTTATGCTCGATTCAATTCCACGAAGCCTAGCTTTCGACTGATACTTAGTCTCATTCGGATAACCTAGGACCAACAAATGTATGTCTGGGTCAGATCCCGCAAACACTTCCGCCACGTCGAGTAGCAGGTCAACTCCCTGATAGTCAGTTAAGACACCAAGAAACACGACGACCTTTTTTCCCACCAAACCCAATTTTTGAACCAATCCCCGATCACGAGGTTGAGGACTAAACACCGTGACGTCAACACCGTCAGGCAACGGAGAAATGCGATGAGGCTCCACTCCCTGAGCCTTCAGCAGTGACACAACTTGATTCGAACTCGCCACAAGTCGGGTTGGCTGCCGAACCAACCAGCGCTCAATGCTTCGCATCAGAATCGCCGGCAATCTATCGTCGCTAAATACCCCCTGGTCAACCATCTCTGACGTCAAACTACCTTGAAGATCGGCTACAAGGGGCAGGCGATACCACTTCTGTAAGAGAGTCCCGATCGCTATCCCTTCGTGAAGATGAGCATGAAGTAGATCCGGCTGAAAGCGAGTCACTTCACGATTGGCGGCAAATAAGACAGCCATGTCCAAAACAGGACGCCCTGGTGCAAAGCCAATCGGATCTCCTGCTATACCCGGGATGTGAGGTGTCCGCACCGTTCTAACATCGTCAAGATCTCGACCCGCCGGATAGGTCACTATCGAAGAATCAATGCCAAGTGACGCGATCGCACGGACTTCCTCGTAGATCCTAACGTGGCAGCCTCGGTCTCCAAAAAACGGAGTAGGCGCAATTACCAGGACACGCGATGGCTTCCGGACCTCTGTCGAGCTGTCAAGTCTTTCAACTGGTTCACGACTCACGGATGATAAACAGTGTCTTGGCGTGTTGCAGTTCGGCGTTCATTTTCGCCTCGCTCCAGCCTAAACACCTCCCCATAATTTCAGCGCACCGGCGCAAACATTCGTCTCCAGGGTCACCTAGCGTACCTAGACCCGTGCGTCTAAACACTACGTCTGACAATTTAACTGCCATCTCTCGTTCAACAGCGAATCGCACTTCAGCACCGACCGTTGACCGTTGCTTCGACAGGGACGTCAACAACCCTTGATCGCTGTCTGTCCCAAGTGACACAACGTCATCCACTTCTGTCCCATATTGACAAACGAGATGCTCGACAGAACTACGTTCTAAGACCTTTGCGTGCCGATGAACGGATTCGTTTGTAAACTCTACGAGGTCGCTAATCGCCCCCCCAACGAGTGCAACCTCGTTGCTTCGACTCAACGTATTACTCCGATTAAGTCGCTGACAAACCAACGAGATTGTCCGTTCGGCTAGTCGCCGCGCGGTCGTGTACTTCGCACCTAATACCGAGACCACACCGTCCACTCCACCCACGCGACCATGTTCAATAATCTGATAGTCTCCACTGCCCTGATAGAGGTCTGGCCGAATATCATGCACGGTTAGAGGGTACAAGCCAGCAAATGCGTATGACACATCCGAACGGGTCACCCCAGCGCCTGGCAACGCCGTATTTAAATCCCTTAGCAGGTCGGCAATGTCCACCTCGGTTGGACCAACACTATCCAGTTCAGCTCTAAACGGTCGGTTACTGGTGCCTACTAGTGAATGTCCCCGCCACGGAATCACAAACAAATGACGGCCGCCACGGTCGATAAGTGATCCTGAAAGATGGTCAGTAGTCAGTGCGAGCGCATATTTGTCGACGATCTGGCGGGTAACAATATGTACCCCTTTCGAAAATCCGCTGATGGGTTTTCGAAGCTCTCCGATACCCAGTTGTGCGTTTAATTCAGATAGCCACGGACCAGTTGCATTGATCACAATTCGGGATCGGATATCGAACCGATCGCGTGTAAGGGTGTCAAACACTGTTACTCCCTCGACGCGCCCATGTCTCTTCAGAAGAGTCTCGACAGACAGATAGTTCGCCACGATTGCTCCGCCACGAACAGCACTCTTAAGAAAAGCTAACGTCATTCGCTCCGAACTGTGCATGTGTGACTCATAAAAAACCTGTCCCCCTGTAATATCAGCTTGGGCTGCCAGTTTCGGAACTAAGCCAAACAATTGTTCTTTCGAAATGAACGAACTTGGAGGCACTCGTTTGGCTGGGTCTGAAATATTTCCGTCGTGACCCCGAGTGAGCATCTCGTAGAACCACGTTCCACATCCGAGAAATCGACGCCCACGAAGGAAGCCTGACTCCGTCGGAATCACAAAGGGAACCCACCTAGTCAAGTGAGGTGCGATGCGCTGGAAGCAAGCACGTTCATGTGCCGATTCCCTTACCTTGTCCAGCCGGGACTGCTGAAGATAGCGGATCCCCCCATGGATCAACTTAGAAGATGCTGCGGACGTGGCCGAACCAAAATCTTGGCGCTCAACAAGCGCAACCGATAAACCACGAAGCGTGGCGTCGTGGGCTAGACAAGCACCAGTAATCCCTCCACCAACCACCACAACATCGAAGGTCGTGTCTTGAAACGCCGTCGGCTTGCGTTGCATTAGATGGACCCGCAGCTCGACCTCAACAACCGATGATCGACCGCGATGGGGTATATAGTATCCTGTGTCATTCAAGAGGTCGCCAGATCCCGGCCTCCTAGTTGTCCTTCTCCTGTTTGGATTCCTGGCCGTCGGCGCACTGTTTATCAATCCCGTTCAGACCGCATATGGTCTTAAAAGCGACGAGGCCACGTATGTCTCGATGACCTTGAGTCTTGCTCACGACGGCGATCTAACTTTTGAAGAACATGACCTAAAACGATTTTGGCCCTTGTACCAGAGCGGCCCGGAAGGAATTTTCCTAAAACGAGGAAAGGGCTCAGAAGACCAACTCTATTATGGAAAATCATTTATCTATCCACTGGTAGCAACACCATTCTTCATATTAGCTGGCCTGAATGGTCTACTTCTGTTGAATGTACTTTTGCTAGCCGGCCTAGTCTTTTGTCTTTACTTGTTTGCTGCCACCCGTATGACTCCCTTTCATGCTGTTCTAATTTCAACTGGATTTCTCGTGGCATCAATTGCACCACTATTTTCTGTCTGGATGATGCCAGAAACATTTAACTTGGCACTGGTGGGCTATGCTTACTTCTTTTGGCTCTATAAGGAAGTTCGCCCCTCAGAAGAGGATTCCACCGCAGTCGCCGACTCGCCAACTGGTATATCTACGGACGTCTTAGGAGCTTTTTTACTGGGCTTGGCAACATTTTCAAAACCGAGCAACGTGCTGCTCATTTTGCCCCTCATTGGCCTTGCTTGGTGGCGCGGACAATTACTTAGAGGTCTGATAAATGGAATCGTATTTGCTTTGGTTGTAGCGGCAGGATTCGGCATAAATGCCCTTGTTTCTGGTGAATTCAACTACCAAGGTGGTGACCGAAAGACCTTCTATGGTGAATTCCCCTTTCAAAATAATGACGCAACATTTGACACTACCGGAATTTCTGTCACGACCGACACCGTCGAATTTGAAGGCTGGAACCATTTAGGGCGGAACATTCCCTACTTCTTATTCGGCCGACACTTTGGCTTGATTCCCTACTACTTCCCAGCAATTGTTATCTTGATTTGGGCCTTACTCCGCCGGCGGGAACTCGCGTTCTGGCATGTACTGATAATTGGGACAGTAACGTTAACCATTATGGCGTTACTGATATTTCTGCCTAATACTTGGTCAGGAGGCGGTGGTCCACCAGGAAACCGTTACTTCCTCAGTATTTACCCAGCACTATTTTTTCTAATTCCCACAACCAGAACGATTCTTCCGGCTTTAGTGATGTGGTTCGGTGGTGCGCTCTTTGTAGCTCAGATTCTAGTCAACCCATTCGTTGCAGCTAAACGCCCTTGGGAAAACACCCAAAACGGACTCTTTCGGTTACTTCCAATCGAATTAACCATGGTCAATGACTTACCCGTCCAACTTGATCAAAGACGAACACGCATCGCGTACGGCGACGAACCTCCGCTCTTACTTTACTATCTCGACAACAACGCGTGGCGACCTGAAGAACCAGGTATCTGGGTCGCAGGAGATGCACGAGCCGACATCATCATCCGAACCGACCCGCCTGTCGCCGGATTAGAAGTGTCTGTTCAATCCCCGATTGAAAATGTGGCAACCATTAGCTTGGACGGATCTACATACCATCTCGATCTCAAACCGAACGAGATAAAAACGTTAGATGTACCAGTGACCGGCGTCTTAGCGAGGAAGGTTCAAAACTTTGTGCTCACTGTCGAGACTCAGGCCGGGTTCGTACCAACTCTTCACGATTCTGAGTCCGATGACAAAAGATTCTTGGGTGTACTAATTGGACTAAAAAAACGGTACGACACCACACCTAAATTGCCATAATTTGAGGTTAGCTAAAAGCGTACCCGCAGACCACCGCCGGCCTGAACACCTCCAACAGTCAGGGTTTGGCTGCGATCGGACGAAGGAACTTGAATGCCACCCTGTGCAAACCTGAACAATCCCCCTAATCCTAATTTGGCTGTAATCATGTAGGTCACATCAACGGCAACATGCAAACCGAAACCGTTCTTCTTGAATGTTCCTTCGGTGACACCGTCGATTCTCACCGCCTTCCACGGCGCGCCAGACACTTCACTGATCGCCACTCCAGCAATAGTTCCTTGAGTCAGATTAAAAACACTGGGGCCACCGGAAATTGCTACGTCAAGCTTGTCGTTGATCGGAACGACCCAAGCCGCATACAGATGTACAGCTCTCTCTTCATGTTGAAGGGAAAGAATCTGCTGTTCGATCGTTCTAGAAACATTCAATGACAGGGGATGAGGGACTATACCGCTTAACACCGTCGCATCGGCTTGTGTCACTTGGGAATAAGACAGCCCGACCTGCAGTTGCTCCCAAACCTGAGCGGCCACGCCAAAATCAAAAACACCTCCGCTCTGAGTTTCGTGATCCTCCCTAAACCGCGCGTCTTCGCCATAGGCGCGAAACGAAAAAGTTCTTTGGACAGTGTCGCTTCCGGATTGAAACCCACCATTCATATGAATCGAGACACGATCCCACACATTCGTAGACTGCGCCCAGGTCGGACTCGCGTAGAGACCAATAAACAGGCCAACAAGAATCACGATACTCCTATGGAGTGACGGTAACATTTTAACGACTACTCGAACCTTCCTCGACCAATACGGTCGACTGGTGGGAACAGTTGATCGGATAAAGTCCTAGGTTGAAATCCCAATCCCACCCCAGCAGGTTCGTAAATCTCTACAAATCTTTGAAGGAACCCGGCAGCAATCAAGCTATACCCTTCAATGGTGGGATGCATATGATCGTCGCCGAGACAGGATAGGTCCAGTGAACCCGCACCGATACATAAGCCAGTATCAATAATCTGGTAGACATCGACCAAAGGCACACCCTGTCGAACTGCGACCTGCCTAATGAGTTCATTGTATGGAACCACCGCAGGTTGGGTACTTCGAGCGGTCCTCTGAGGCGGGATGGTAGCAAGAATGGGGTCAACGCCACGCGTCTTCGCATCTTGTATCATCGTCTCGACGGCGGCGGCAGCCTGAACACTAGGGGTCAAAGTGTCAGGGTCTAAATCATTGGTTCCTACCATTATCAGAACAACATCAGGCTGAACTCTGCCCAACTCCCTCTTAAATCTAGATACTGCATTAACTGCCTTCTCGCCGGGAACACCAGAATTGGTCATGCGGATGGCCTGCCCGCTGTACCGCTGACTTAGAAGTTCACCTAATTGAGCCGGATACGACTTACTAGGCCGTATCTCAACGCTCGTCGGAATCACATCAGACGTGACACCGGCGGTCAAACTGTCACCAAATGCCAGAATTCGGCTAACACCTATTGTGGGAATGATTCGTACGGACAACGTACAACTGGCAGTTTGTTGAAGCCCATCCCGTCCTGTGCAAGTCACAATTGTCGTCCCAACAGAAAACGCCGATCCAGATTCAGGGAGACACTCAGTCGTGACCGGTTCCAGTCCACCGTACGTCGTCGGCACCCCGTACTGCACCGTAACAGCCTTCCCCTCGAAAGACTGGCGCGACGACACGCTCGGGGCACAAGTGAGAGAGAATAATTCAACTTTTTCGGTCGGAAGGGACGATGGCGCCAATGGAGTAGGAGGTGACTCACTACATGCACCAAGAATCAGACTGCCACAAACAGCAACCAAACCTCTGCGACTGGCTCTACTCAGGTTAACCCGCATCGTGGTGTACAAGCCCGTCATCGTATCCTGCGATAAGCCCTTGGTCAACGAACGGCCGGTGGCCATGCTAATCTGTCTACAGACGTGATTTCATCGATCGACCTACCTGGCGAATATAACGTGCTGAAGAACGAGATCGACACAGCGGTCGATCGGGTTCTCAAGAGCGGTCGCTATGTACTTGGACCCGAGGTCGAAGCATTCGAATCGGAGTTTGGCAGTTCTTGCGGCGCTTCCCATGCAATCGGACTGAATTCTGGAACCAATGCGATTTATCTATCACTCGTCGCCTTAGGGGTTGGTCCTGGCGATGAAGTCATCACAGTGGCCTACACATTCGAAGCTACTGTTGCCGCAATTTTAGCAACTGGCGCGACACCGCGACTTATTGACATAGACCCCCAGTCACTCACCATGGACGTGACCCTCTTAGAAAACGAGATCACCCATCGAACCAAAGCAGTCATACCTGTCCATCTATTTGGACAGCCTGCTGATATGGATCCGATCTTGGCAATAAGCCGGCGGCATGGAGTGAGCGTGATCGAGGACGCCTGTCAAGCGCATGGTGCTGCCTATAAGGGAACTCCGGTAGGCGGCCTCGGTGACCTATCGTGTTTCAGCTTTTATCCTTCCAAGAATCTCAGCGCCTGCGGCGATGCGGGAATGGTGGTTACTAAGAATGCCTCCCTCGCAGATGCTATCCGTGGCCTAAGGAATTGGGGACCAGATCAAAGGTCAGGGAATTATCGGATGGCGGCACTTCAAGCGGCGATTCTAAGGGTCAAACTTCCACATCTTGAGGCGTGGACAACACGCCGTCGATTCATTGCTTCACGATACACAGAACTTCTGAGAGATACGAAGCTTGGCTTGCCGTTAACTATGCCTTATTCAGGCCACGCATTTCACATTTATGCAATCCGGTCGTCACAACGGGACGCACTACAGGAACATCTGCGAGACCAGGGAATAGAGGTCGGTGTACACTATCCCCAAGCTGTTCACCAAAAGAAGAACTACTCAGGGCTTAACTACAATACCGGTGCTTTCCCTGTAGCTGAACAACTCGCAACGGAGCAGTTGTCCCTCCCCATCTATCCCGAACTTCCTGATGGAACTGTGGCGAAAGTGGCTACGGCAATTCGACAACCCATAGTCCAGAAGCACCGAATTCTGAGCTAAGAGTCCCGGGACAACATAATTTGCAACCAGACAACAGAACATTCTGTGTAGCAGAATCAGTCTGGACAAGTCGACGAACAAATTACCCAAGTAGAACCGGTATCACAAGTAATTACAGAGACCGTTCCGATAACTAGTCCTCAGTGAACGAGGCCTGTTCATTACTTTCCCCACTTGAGGTTTCGAGCACTTCCCTGACAAAGTAAATCGGCTTACCTTGGGACTCATGATAAGTTCTGGCCTGCAACTCAGCCAGTAATCCCACTGTGATCAGCTGCAATCCAGTAAATACCATCAGGATAGCAAGTAAAAGTAGCGGTCGGTCGCCGATCGCCTGCCCCTCAAATAAACGAACATAAACCAAATACAAGGTAATAAGAGTTCCTGGCACTCCCAGCAATAAACCGGCTGGACCGAACATCTGTAACGGCCTCGTCGAGTAACTGAGGAGAAACTTGACTGTAATCAAATCGAACACGACCCGAATCGTTCGTGTTAATCCATACTTAGATCGACCAAATTGTCGCGGCCGATGATTAACCACTGTCTCAGCAATCCTGACTCCCTGTTCGCTCGCGATCGCGGGAATAAAACGATGCATCTCGCCATAGAGTCGAAGCGTCTTAACTACTTCCGATCGGAACAGTTTTAGTGAACATCCATAGTCATGCAGCTTCACCTGGGTTGTAATCGAAATCAACCAATTGGCAATCATCGAAGGAAGCTTCCTGGAAAACCACGGGTCCTTCCGATCCTTCCTCCAACCACAGACAATGTCGAAACCCTTCTCCAATGTCGAAAGCATTGATGCAATGTCCCGCGGATCATTTTGAAGATCGCCGTCAGACGTAACGATGTAACGGCCTCGCGCACGACTGAAGCCGGCTGCAAACGCTGCTGTTTGACCAAAATTCCGTCGTAAACAGACAACACAGACTCGCGGATCTTCAGCGTGGAACCCCGTGAGTAACTTATAGGTGCTATCGCTGCTCCCATCGTCAACAAAAATAAGCTCATACGTCCGGCCCAGTAATTCCAAGGCCGTTGTCAATTCAACGTAGAGTTCGCTGACGTTAGGTTCTTCGTTATAAAGAGGAATAACGACCGAAATCTCAGGGTTCATTTCTAGTGGCCAAGAGAATAAAGTGCGCAGGAGACAAGCAAATCGATTATAGGGTCCACCATGCAGTTGGTCAACACAACCACCTTTCAAGTCAGCAGCTTAGAAGCTTCGGTCAATGGTTGGCGTCACCGCGCCAAAAGCGTTTCCAGAAAAAATAGGTCGCGCCGATGAGCAAGATAACCACAGCCAACATGACGGACACTGTACGTCCATTCTGCGCCAACATCTCGATCGCCGTGTCACCGTACCTTACCGCTAGCCAACCTTCACCGAAATAACGAATTCCTCGACCAAAGGCCACAGCCAGAACAAACTGCAGTAATGGAACCCGAGACACACCTGCCAAAAGAACAAACACTTTAAACGGCGCAGGTGGAGGCAATATAGCCGGTATCGCAACCGCCCACACTCCATATTTTCTAGACAGCTCCATGGCACGCTCTAAACGTGGTCCACCGAACCGCTTCCTCAGTAAGGGCTGCCCACCCCGACTTCCGATACCGTAGAGTAGCAAGCATCCAACTACTGACCCCAGTGTCGCCATCGACGCGTAGTAGAGCATTAATTCTTTGTTTTCAATGACCATGACAATAACAAGAATGTCATTAATCTCAGGGAGCGACAGAAAGGATGAATCAAGAAACGCAATCAAGAACAGACCTGGGCCACCTATTGATAATGCAAACGCCTGGACCCAGCTAATAATTTTGGCCATAAGGTGATGAAAGTATACGGGGAGCCTGTCTTCTAGATCGGGTGCGCGGACAAGAGCAACGGAAGATGGCTATGTCGCCCCTCAAGCTATTCCGCCTGTTGTGCGGCTAGACTCAAAGCTTTGGATGACCGCGATCATCTGGCCGTGGAGCGGTCCATTCGAGGCTAATATTGCACCAGCTCTCGGATCGAATGTATCTCCACCGAGTCCACTGACCCGCCCGCCTGCTTCTTCGATCATCAACGCACCTGCGGCAAGGTCCCACGGGAACAGACGCTGCTCCCAAAAGCCGTCGAAACGTCCTGCTGCCACATAACAAAGGTCGAGGGCCGCCGACCCTAAGCGCCTCACAGCACGAGCGGAACTCACAAATGAACCAAACAAGCCCACCACTTCGTCGACCGTCTCATGTACATCATAAGGAAATCCCGTACACAACATGGAATCACCTAAATTAGTTTCCGTCGAAACAGTTAACAATGTGCCATTAAGACGAGCGCCGCCGCCGCGTTCGGCAACGAACAACTCCTGTCGACTAGGATCAAAAATTACTCCCAGTTCAATTTGACCGTCAACTTCAAGCGCCAGCGAGCAACAATAAATCGGAAGGCCATGCGCATAGTTCACGGTTCCATCGATAGGATCAAACATCCAGCAGTAGCTGGACGAACCACTCGATGCTTCGGGTTGGTTCGGAAATTCTTCGCCGAGCACACTGTGCGTGGGAAAACGTTTTGCAATCAAATCGCGACCGAAACGCTCTATCTCTACGTCTACTTCCGTAACGATGTCGATCGGACCTTTCTTATCCACTACGAGATCCGAACCCTGTCTCTCCAACTGGATCTCCCCTGCCTTAACTGCGATCTCTATTGCTGTTTTAAGGAACTTCGAGTCAACAGTCATTGGTTGTTAAGGGTTCCGAAGCTCTTGACACGTTGATATCAAGTAACCCGCAGCGCTAGTCGCACTTAAGTATTCTTGGCACACACCCGAAGGATGCTACGGCAGAAATTGAAAAATCCGAAACCGACTACACTAGCCAACACGGTTAATCGCCACTAGTGTCTATCGCGTAGTTCATCTGGAACATGTAACTCACAATACCTAGCAAGCACCCATCAAGCAAGCATCTCCACTGAACTAAGGACATCAGACCGTTGTTGTATAGTGCGCCCATGGACGACATTGAGGCAACTACAACCACCATTGATCCAGGTGGTTACGTCAGTGGAAGCCTTCATGTCCCCGGCGATAAATCCATCTCACATCGATACGCGATCCTTGCAGCACTAGCAGAAGGAAAGACCGAACTTCAGGGCTACGCACCAGGAGCCGATTGCAATTCCACACTCCGCTGTTTGCAGCAACTTGGTATATCCATAGAGTCATCAACAAATTCGCCAATCGATAAGGGTGCCACGATTACCATTGCAGGTTCTGGCCTCAAAGGATTCACGTCGATTGACATTCCTCTGAACGCGGGAAACTCGGGTACGACGATGCGATTGATGGCGGGAGTTCTAGCCGCCCACTCCTTTACTACCACCCTCATCGGCGACCGGTCCTTGAGTCGCCGACCGATGCAACGAATCGTAGCTCCGTTGCAAGCAATGGGTGCTCAGGTGGAAACACGTGACGGATGTCCTCCGTTGACAATCACAGGAAAATCTCTGCAAGCAATCGACTACACCCCCCCAATGGCCAGCGCCCAAGTTAAGAGCGCGGTATTGCTAGCAGGTTTACAGGCCAATGGAACGACTTGGGTAAGGGAACCCACTCAGACACGTGACCATACCGAACGGGCACTACCTACTTTCGGAGCCAACCTTTCGCGTAAAGGACAGGCTGTCGGCCTCGTAGGTAGGCAGCAGCTGGCGGCCACCACGTTGGCCATTCCCGGTGATTTTTCGTCCGCTGCATTTTGGTTTGTTGCCGCCGCAGCACTTCCTGGATCCGTCATTCAAGTATCACAGGTGGGACTTAACCCCACTCGAACACGACTGCTGGATGTGCTCCAAGGTGTCGGTGCTCGCGTCACCATAGAACCTTCAGCAACAACTTCTCACGAACCATCCGGAACCGTTACGGTGTCTCACGCAGAACTCCGTCCCATCGTTGTGAAAGGAACGGACGTTCCAGCTCTGATCGACGAACTGCCAGCCCTCGCTGCACTAGGGCTGCACGGTCGAGGTTTCCGACTTAACGGAGCAACCGAATTGCGCGCCAAAGAGAGTGACCGAATCGCGGTATTAGTCTCTGGTTTTCGTCACATGGGCGCCGACGTCGATGAATTCCCAGACGGATTTGAAATCTATGACCAAGACCCACCGTCCGGAGGAATCGTCGATGCCTCAGGTGACCATCGAATGGCGATGGCGTTTGCCATTGCTGCTCTTGGATTAACTGGCCCTACCGTGATCAAGAATTCTGACATTGTTAACGTGTCGTATCCCGGTTTCTTCGACACGTTGAACTCACTGCGACAAAGATGAAAACAGATAAGATTTATCTGGTTGGTTTCATGGCGGCTGGAAAATCAACAGTCGGCAGAGCTCTGGCTAACCGTCTTCAGTGGGCGTTCCGTGACCTCGATGAACTCATCGAAGAAAGAGAGCAACTATCCGTAGCCGAGTTCTTTAGCGAGAAAGGTGAGGCGGCGTTTCGGAAAGCCGAAGCGACGATGCTTGAAGAAATTCAGCAACTCCGACATGCCGTCGTAGCTACAGGCGGAGGAACATTCGAAAATTTGTCCAGCCGAACCATCATCATCGACGACGGCGTTGCAGTCTGGCTCGATATATCTATAGAAACGGCACTCAGTCGTCTTTCGGACGACCGAACACGTCCGCTCGCCTCAAACCCGAAAAGGCTGCGATCGTTGTGGACAAGTCGAAGGTCGACATACAGCTTGGCACAAGTTCAACTAGCCCCCGAAGGCAAAACAGTTGAAGACCTTGTGACCCAAATTGTCAATTTGATCAGCGAGTGATTACAAGTGACTTAGTTCAGAGCAAGAACTCTTGAGGTCGCCAATTACAAGGTCCTGTATTCGGTTCTAAGACTTTCGCTCGGTACGCCGCTTGAGTTCAACGGCATACGCATCGGTCGCTGCACGTGACCCCAGCACCCAACCAATCACGATCCCCAACAGAAGAACCGAAGGGATGAAAATAAAATGTCCCGCGGTCATGTCTCCCACTGACTATGACTCTCCCGTTCTTCCTGATAAGTCTGACAAGTCGCGCTCCACAGCGACCATCCGTCGCCAAATCGACCACAGGTAACCAACGACGGCGATCCACAGCAATGCGTAAGCAGCCACCAGTAATGGTGCAGCCGGAAGTTGGTCCTCTGGTGGTACCGAATCCAACGGAATAAACTCATCTTGTGCTGGCTGATCTAAAACCGCTTCAGCCAGATTAAACTGGGAAGTAAAACCAATTACACCCACGGCAAGCAGTAAAACACCCACAGTTCGTGACAACACTTTATGCGCTCTCATTTATCATTTTCTACCGCTCTGTAGTTTCAAAGCTTCAAACTATTACAGAGACTCCGTCCTGATCAACCTTCCAGTGCAAGATGTAACCGCTCAAGTCGATTGCGTTGTTCCTCCAAACGCAGGCGAGCGGTGAGCATAGCTACAAACAGAACCAAAAATGCGGCCATGCACCATACAAAAGGCCCAAACATCCCCGGTGCCGACGACGACAGCGTGGGAACCACGTTAGTCGTTGGATGAATGGTGCGCCACACGTTGACCGAAATATAAACAAACGGAACATTCGCCATTCCAAAGAGTGCTAACCCTGCAGCAAGCTTTTCTGACCCAGGACCACCATAGGTCCGAAGCAGAATGTACGCGATAAAAATCAGCTCCAGAATCAACGCCATGGTCAACCGAGCATCCCACTGCCACCAGACGCCCCACGCCTTGATCGCCCAAAGAGGTCCAGTCATCAGTCCCATTAAACCAAACAACACAGCGAGTTCAGCCGAAGCCACGGCAAGTCGATCAGCCGCCGCTCGATCCTTAAACAAGTAGATAGCACTCGAAAATCCGCAAATAAATACTGCTAGGAACATCACGATCCACGATGGCACATGAAAATAGAAGATCTTCTGCACAAGTCCCATCGTGGATTCAATCGGCGCACCCGCAATGAAGATTGGTGCACCCGTAAACATTACCGCCGCAATTACGAGTAATCCACCAAATGTTCTTGATTTCATTATTCTCATTCTGTCATGACAGGCTCAAATGTCCATAGTGCAAGCGTGATGAAGACCGCGTCAAAAAATACCAGTAAAGCGATCCAAAATCTCGCCAAGTCCAAGTTTGGTTGTCCCTGAAACAATGCGACCGTACCGCCTACTCCAGCAATCAAAACCGGGAACGTCACCGGATATAGCAATATCGGCAGTAAAACACCTCGACTTCTGGTTCGCAGTAGCATGGCGGCGAAAAGTGTGCCCACCGTTGAAAATCCGACGGTTCCCGTGACGAGCAGCAATAACAAATATCCTGGATAGAGTAAAAGTGAGACCTGAAAGGTGAATGCCACGAACAACACGACAATGACTTCAACAACTGCCATCAGCAGAACAATTCCCAACAATTTTCCCAGAAAAATGGCTGACCGCTGTACCGGTGCCATCAACAAGCCGCGCATGGCATCCTGATATCGCTCCCGTTCAAATGCGCGACCTAGTGCCAGGGTTCCTGAAAAAGCCACAGCAATCCAGATGATCCCAGCCGCGGCTCCATCGATCGGCCGTCCCTCACGAACAAAAGCAAACGAAAACACCAACACACACGATGCGGCAAAAAACAGGGTGGTCGATACCATCTCCCAACTTCTGGTCTCAACCCGAATATCCTTAAAAGTCACGAGTAAGGCAGTCTTAAAAAAACTTTTCATTGCTCTTCAAAACGTCATGTAGTGAAATCGACAGTCTGGATTCTCTCTCAATTGTCTTTCACCAGAGCCACACGATAGCGCTCCCGCAAGGACCCAAACTCCCCGTCAAGCTTAACCATCTTTCCATTCCGAAGCATCACCGATCGATCGACAAACTCATCAGCGATGTCGAGATCATGAGTCGCCACCAACACCATGCAACCAGACCTCTTGAGACCCAGTAATCGGTCAGTTAGCGCGACTGTCGCCATTTCGTCAAGACCAGTGAATGGCTCGTCCAACAGAATAAGTCGAGGGTCGTGTAGCAGAGCGCGTTCAAGAGCCAGTCTTTGGCGCATACCCCTCGAATAACTGTCCACAACATCGTTTTCACGTCGCCCAAGGCCAGCACGTGACAGGGCTCTGGTCGCGCGTTCTGACGGATTATCTAAGCCGTACAACCCGGCAAAAAATTCAAGGTTTTCGCGCGCTGTCAATTCTTCGTAAAGCTGTAAATCGTGGGACAGAAACCCGATACGCTCTCTCAGTTCAGAAGTAGATCGACTCCCACTGTGATTACCGTAGACAATGCGCCCAGACGAGGGACGAATGAGGGTAGCTAAAACTCCGAGAAGCGTTGACTTTCCAGCACCGTTTGGGCCGAGCAGCCCGACAAGCTCACCCTTCTGCAGTTCCAAGGACACATGGCTCAGCGCACGTCGTCGGCCATAGTAACGCGAAACATCATCGATCGTAAGGTGGTCGAAGTCGAACACAAGCCTCCGAGAAGTTTAACCAGTCGTAACCGACTGTTCCACAGCGTATGAATCCCGATCCCTTCCCGAACTGATAAGCATTTCCGTTAATTGTTCATCAAGCTCCCGGTAGACTCGTTCAAGAGCCCCGATCAATTCTGTCCGTCTCGAAGTGTGCTTGGTTGATCCAATTTTTCCAGCGCGATGTTGACGCTCGATTTTGACAAGATCAGCAAACAACTTCTCCTTCCGGGATTCCAGCGTCACACGACGTTTGCCCTCTGAAGCAGTCTCTGGATTACCCAAAACTCCCCAAAAGCCAAACCCGAAAATAGTAACAGCCATGATTAATGTGATCGTCCTCGGCATAGTACTACGGTGAGGCAACCCCAGCAATTCAACTAAAAGATCCTGACCAACAGAAATACGAGGACCGGCACCAAGCATGTACGGCGGCCCATTTCCCTGTTCGGAAGGAAGTTCCATCCGCCGATCGATCTGAGACGACTGAACGTCCATACCGCCCCACTGCTCAACCGAAATTAACAGTGCTTCTAGGTCGACAGGAAAACCCTGAGAAAGAACAAGACTTGCAGCCGAATAAGGCAATATGTAAGCCACGTGTAACGGAGTTGCCCCCGGGGCAAATGGACCCGGCAGTTCGACTCTTCGGCCATCCAGCAGCGTCTTGGAGGACGATCCGCGCATGACGGTCGTGCCAACCGCTCCACTCGGAAGATCAAACATGATGGACTTGGACGGCTCCACGGGTGTACTGGTCTTGTTCACAACCTCAAGAAAATAATAGACCTCAATACTCTCTTCAATTAGTTCAACCTGTATCCATGACTCACCCGCCAATGTCACCGTACCCAACTGAGCAGGAAGCTCTGGAGTGTCTGGATCAGCCCCTACCAGCATCAGACGAATGCCTCCTCGGCCTGGAACGTTAAACATCTGTGATTGCAATTGGCTGCCATCAAGTTCTGTCGAGGCCTGCACCTGCTGACCAGGGTTCAAGGTCAGGAATGTCGCTCGACCTTCTTCGTCGGTTGTGGCCGTCTCTACGACATCTCCTTGCCGCAATTCAACAGGATGGTCTGGGACGTTATTTGCAATCTGTCCACGAATAACCCTGACAGTAATGGTTCCGTCCGGTAGTGCTGGGTCAGGCAGGGGAAGCCCGGACATTTGGCGTGGATCTGGTTGAGCACCTAGTTGGGCCACACACAGCAAACCAATACAAGTCGAGAGCAACAAACTCAACCGCGGCATCAATCCATTCGCTCCGTATTGCCGCTTACTGGCGAAGCACAGTGTTTACAAAACTTCGAGTCAACATCATTGTCAGTTCCGCAATTTTCACAAATCAGACAGTCCTGTTGAACAAATCGGTCTCTTGAAAGTTCATCATGCTGAGAATCCATTGCTAATCGTGTTACAAGTTCTTGTTCAATTGCCTCACGGTAACCAGGCATGTCGGAATCCAGTTTCGTGATCAATGCCAGCGCTTGGCTCCTCAGGCGCACCTTCATGACATCAAAATCCTGCTTCGACACCTTACCCATGGCCCGATCGAAATCCAACTCTTTAATCGATCGAAGCACTAAGGTTTTCTCACGCTCAATCGCGGCCTTAGTCCGACCTCCAATGACTTGAACCTGATCTTCTGAGTAGCTCCCCACAAGTGGCCACAATGTTCGACAAAGGGCAAACCCAACGCCAGAGGCCGAGCCCATTGCGGCAACCAACAGAACTAGAACAACGGGATTACCGGGTTGCACAAAGACAACAGCTACAGTGGAAGCCAAAAGACCCAGTAATACAAAGAGGTGCCACGGACGGAAAGAACTTCTGTTAGTCGAGGTTTCGGAGTTCATCGTCCAACCTGGCTTCTAACTGCTCATCATGTCCGTCTGCAGAAAGAGAAGCCTCTGACTCCTGAAACTCCGAGCCACGTCGTGACCAGCGAAGCGCTGCGAAGCCGACGCCAGCCAAACAGACACCGCCGACAAGCATCGGAAACAACCAAGCCAGCTGATTAAACGCGCCGATCGGCGCGCCAATAGGTTCCTGACTTCCGTAGGTGTCGATAAAATGCTGATAAACCTCATCACGGCCACTACCCATCGAAACCTGCTGATTCAGCCGGAGACGCATGTCAGCCGCGGTTGAACATGTACACGTTGACAATTGCAGATGAGAGCAGGTCCCACAGATGCAGACGAGTTCCTCTTGCAGTTCGGCCTCGAGTCGCTCCTGCTCAGCCGTTAACTCGGCCCCATTTGGAACGGCAATCTGAGCGTGTGCCGTTGTTCCCAGTCCGACCAGGAGCAATGACACAAAAAGAACCGATGTTGTAGCTGCTCCTTCAGGGACCTTTGCCGATATAAAGGCAAGACGACTCTCGGGCAGAAGCGCTATACCAGTTCCGAACGCCATAATCGCGAACCCAAACCAGATCCAGTTAACAAGTGGATTTACGGTGATCTGAAACGCGGCTGTCTGATTACTAAGGTCGTACGTCGCTAATGTAATGTACAGATCCTCAGAAATCGAACGTCGTATAGCGACTTCGGTCGTCGGTTCGGTCTCATGTTTGCGAAAAAACCATCGGGCTGGAAACAATTCACCCGCCGATTGCCCATCCTTCAAGATGGTCATGTGACCGGTGATCATCTGCTTCTGTCCATCATCGGTTTCACTGACGCGTTCATATCGAACGGTAAACCGGCCAAGCTCAACCTCGTCACCGGGATTCATCATGACCTGCTGTTCCAGCTTGTAACCAGACCCTGAAAATCCCAGAAACATCAATACGATTCCCACATGGACGATGTAACCACCGTATCGACGTCTAGAACGCATGACCAAACCAATTAATCCAGTCACAATGTCGGTTCCAGTTACCCCACGACGTACAATTGCGCCGCGAACGAACTCCTGGCTGATCGTACCCAAAACGAACGCACACAAGGCAAAGCACAATCCAGAAACCCAGACACGAAACCCAATGGCTAGAAGGCCAATTGCAGTGGTCGCCGCCAACCCAACCGGCCAGGCGAACTGGTAGACCAGATTGCTTAGTGTTGATTTTCGCCAAGCCAGCAACGGACCAATTCCAGTCAGCATCAACAACACCAGTCCGATTGGCACCATCCAAGTATTGAAAAACGGTGGGCCGACGGTGATTCTCTGACCGGTCACCGCTTCGCTGATGGTCGGAAACATCGTCGCAAACAAGATGAAAAATGCTGCAAACAGAAGTACCCAGTTATTCAATAGAAAGGCCGCCTCACGGGAAGCCCACGACTCCAACTCATTTCTCGCGCGTAGCAGCGGTAATCGATATATTAGCCACCCAAAACTGAAGGTGAGAATCAGAACCATGAAAATAGAAAACAAAATCGTCAACTGTGGGTCTTCCCCGAAAGCATGCACTGATTGCACAACCCCACTTCGGGTCAGGAAGGTTCCAAAGATCGTCAGAAAAAACGTCAGAATCACCAGTGTTACGTTCCAAACTCTGAGCATACTTCGACGTTCCTGCACCATCACTGAATGCAAAAATGCGGTTGCGGTGAACCATGGAAGGGCCCCAGCATTCTCAACAGGATCCCACCCCCAGAAGCCGCCCCAGCCAAGTTCTTCGTACGCCCAAATCATTCCCAGCGTCAGACCAAGGGAAAGGAACAGCCATGAAAACATCGTCCACCGTCGAACAGCACGTAACCACGAGTCGTCTAAATAGCCCGTGATCAAGGCGGCCATGCCAAACGCAAACGGAATCGTCATCCCCACAAATCCGGTATAAAGCGCCGGCGGATGAATCGCCATATACACGTTCTGCAATAGAGGATTTAATCCTCGACCGTCGACTGGAGCTTCAGTTAAATAGGTAGCAAAGGGGTCGGTGAGAACGATCATCACAAACAAGAAAAAGAGTTGAACAGTCCCGATAACAGCGACAACATACGGAATTAATTCTCGTTGGCTCTCCCGATTTGTCTTGACGGCAATCGCGCCAAACACCGACAACAGAAACACCCAGAACATAATCGAACCGTCTAGGCCACCCCAGTAGGAGGTCAATTTGTAAAAGAGTGGCTGGACCGAGTCAGAATATCGATCCACATAACGGATGGAGTAATCCTCAGTCACAAACGCATAAAGAATGATTGAGGATGCGAGTGTCATTAACGCCGTAACTGAATAAAATGCGCCGACACCACTTTCAACCAATTGCAATGATCGCCGCCGCGCACCCACGACTGATACGGCAATCGCGTAGGCGCACACAACGAACGCAGCAAGTAACGTGTAAGAACCGAGTGTTGCCATGGGTTTATGTTAAGAACCAACAGTTCGCATAATTTGCGAACGAGTAAACATTCCTGTCGTTGGAAACAGGCCGCTGAGACTCTAGTGCGGAGACACTAGTTGTTTGCACCACCAGAGTCATTCGACCCCTCGGCGGCGACTGCAGACGCGGCATCAATGGCCGGTTTCGGCTCATACTTCGATGGACATTTCGCCATAATGCCACCCGGATCCACGACAAGTTTCTGCCCCTCGAGTCGACCAGATACCACGACCTCAGATTCGTCCTGAAAGGTGTCTGGCACAATTCCGGTGTACTCAGCATGCACTACGTAACCGTCTTTCTCAATATCAAAACGGTAATCCAACGTACTTGGTTTCCACGAAATGTTGGATGCGTAGCCATGTACTTGAAGACGCTTGCCAACCCACTGATCGGGATCGACCATTACCTCATCAACGTGCTTATAGTACTGCGTGCCGTCCTGCATCGTGGTCCACATTAAGCCCACAAAAGCGGTAACAAGCACTCCCGTCGTCAACAGTATCTTGAGGCCTTGGTTCAGCATATTTCGTACAGTCTTTCTTGTATTTTCCTGTGTAGAAGGATATCTCCGTCGAACCGCCTAGTCAATCAAAGTCGCAAGTTCCCAAAACAGCGACTCGACACCTCCGTTGGCAAAGGCAAACTCAAAATCAACGTAAAGTTAGACACTTTTGTCTAATTTTCTCATTAATCCTTCAACAAGGACCATCGGAAGCCCCACAACATTAGTGTAGGAACCGTTAATCCGATCGACAAAGCGAGAAGCTAGCCCTTGGATTCCATATCCACCCGCCTTGTCGAAGGACTCGCCTGTTGCAACGTATGTCTCGATAGTTTGGTCATCGAGAGCAACAAGAGCTACCTCAGTTTTGGCCATTGCTGAACACCTAGCAACTCCACGCACGAGCGCGACGCCAGTCAAGACTTCATGACTCCGCCCCGACAGCCTTTGCAGCATCATGACGGCGTCATCCCTTCCCTGAGGTTTTCCCAGCACATCGTTGTCCAAAACCACAATGGTGTCAGCTGCTAAAACGAAACGACCATCTTTCGGTCCGGAACATACAGTAACGGCCTTTAACATCGCCAGACGAAGCACATAGTCACTTGGCAGTTCGTCAGGTAGCCGGCTTTCGTCGACATCTGCTGGTTCGACATCAAAGACATAACCTGCCCGGGTCAACAGTTCACGTCGACGCGGCGAACCCGACGCAAGAATAAGTTGGGAACTCGGATGATACACTCACGTAAGAATACAAGACAGACGCCTCTTTTTAGACAATGATTTCGGCCCGCGATATCGCAACTAACGCCCTCTGCGAACTGCTCCGCCTCCAACCAATGTCCGATGCTAAAGTCCGATTTGTATGGCGGTCATGTGTGGGCGCTTCCATCGCACGAGCGACAGCGGTCCGATTTGACAAAGTCTCTGGAACTCTTGTGGTCATAACAGATGCTGAAGCATGGCGCCAAGAAGTACACCGTTCGATCCCGGTTGTCAGCAGTAGAATGAATAAGTTACTTGGTCGAGGAACCGTCAAAAAGATTACCGTGGAACGAAGGAACTAACCATGAAAGAGTCGGTAATTGTCAGCGCCGTGCGTCTACCAACTGGGAAGTTTATGGGAGCTCTCAGTAGTCTGCCCGCTACTGAACTCGGAGCAAAAGTGATACGAGAAGCAGTGTCACGCGCCGACCTCGATCCAACAGAAGTTGACGAATGCATCATGGGCAATGTGGTGTCGGCAGGTCTCGGGCAGGCACCTGCTCGACAGGCTGCAATTCAGGGCGGACTTCCAGACCACGTAGCAGCATTAACAATTAATAAAGTCTGTGGTTCTGGACTCAAGGCTGTCATGTTGGCCGTTCAAGGTATCGCGACCGGTGATATAGACGTCGCCGTCGCGGGCGGGATGGAATCCATGAGTAATTGCCCTCACTTGTTACGGTCAATCCGGAAAGGCGTCCGACTAGGAGACACTGAAGCGCTGGACTCAATGGTTCACGACGGGTTGTGGTGTTCTCTTGAAAACTGGTCTATGGGACTCGCGTGTGAGGCAGTTGTTGACAAATACAAGGTTAGCCGAACCGATCAAGACACATTTGCTGCTAACAGTCATCACAAAGCAGCAGCAGCAGTTCAAGAAGGTTGGTTTCAGGATGAGATCCTGCCAATAGAGATCCCTCAACGCAAAGGTGATTCGATCCGGCTGGAACATGATGAATCAATTCGTCTCGACACATCCACTCAGGCACTTTCAAAGCTGACACCGGCTTTTAAACCCGATGGCACCGTCACCGCCGGAAACGCTCCAGGCGTGAACGACGGTGCATCTGCGTTGCTAATAATGTCGACTCAGAAGGCTGCCAGTCTGAACTGTGAACCGATGGCTCGGGTCGTCGGTCAAGCAGTAAGCGGTTTGTCTCCAAAGTGGATCCTGATGACACCGGTGCAGGCTGTACAGAAGCTGCTTAGCAAAACGGGGTGGACGCTGGATGACGTTGATTTAATTGAACTTAATGAAGCGTTTTCAGCTCAGGCGCTTGCTGTGATTCGAACTCTTGATCTTGATCCGACCAAAGTAAACATCAATGGTGGAGCCGTCGCCCTAGGGCATCCAATCGGTGCAACTGGAGCCAGAATTTTGACAACTCTCCTATATGCGCTGAAGCGAAAAAACCTCAAGCGTGGAATCGCTACGCTGTGCCTTGGCGGTGGAAATGGTGTCGCACTAGCGGTGGAAACACTGTAGTTGAGAGTTGCTTTTCACCGGACCCAGAGGAATCTGTCACCACCGTATAGTCTCGTTTTTCGCTTACTCTGTGGTTAGTCAGTCTTCCAGAATGCCAAACCACCCGCCTGTTTACCAACATCAGTTATACCCACCCGTTTAGCAGACGCGACATGGTAGACCTCCACCGTCCCTGGCTCACGGCCAACACCTTCGAGCGTCACGAAAGCATAGTCTCCATCCGGCGTCACTACCACACCATGAGGAATCGTTCGACTGGTTTCAACTCGTGCTCGTTCAAGACCAGACCGAAGATCCCAAAAGCCAACCGCGGCACCACTCTTATAGGTCACAATGAGTGTCGATTCATCCGGAGTAACCGCCAGGTTGTACGGACCGGGACCAGTATCAAAACTACGGACAACTTGCCACGCCTTAATATCAACCTCAAATATTTTTGCAGTGTTGTTTCCAGTGACAAACACTCGGCCGCTCGCAGTGGGTGCAGTAACCCACGTAGGCTGAACACCTTCCCCGAGCGCCAGTCGCCGCGCCACATTGAATCTGGTAGCATCAATCTCTACTAATTCATAATCCATAACGTTGACAGCATAGAACATCGACTCGTCTCGGCTAAGCCTCCCGCCATGTGGGCGCACACCACTCTCAATACGAGACACCTCAATCATCGTATCGGTTTCAATGACCGAAATCGTGCTTGGCTGAAGTGGTCCATGGAGATCGAAATTCACCACGTAAAGCAATCCGGTCGATGATGCGACATCGAGAGTTGCGGGGTACATCCCGACCGTAACATCATCTATCCATTGATCGGTGTCTGTCGTATATTTGTGGACGCTACCGAAAGGAAAGCCGTGTGACATGGAAACGTACCAATGGCGGCCATCCGGTGCGACCTGGATGCCATGCGGGCCCTCTGTTTCGGCTGGAAGGCTTCCAACAACAATAGTCTTTACTACCTCAAGCCCTTCTGGACCGTAGCGTACTACCGCCACCTCGTCGTCTGATTCAGCGCAAACATAAACGTAGTAAGTGTGGTTAGGTGATAATTCGGATGACCACACACTGCCTGATGCTGCCACCAGAACGAAGAACAAAATGACTTTACTCAAATGTTTCACACTCATCAATAACTTGTTTCGTCAATTGTCCGATCAATAACTTTTAAGCTATTGCGGCTCTCCAATGATCCGGCCTGGGCCATCCTTCGAACGAAGCTTCACCGCCCAGAGACCAGTGTTCCAATCAGTGAAGAATATGTGTCCTTTGTACGGTTGCGGTCCCCACACAAATGGCGAATTGGCGATAAAGCCATCGGGGTCATACGGCACGTACATTGCTATCTCTCGTCCTTGTCTGTACAAGTCCCCCAACAACTCACCGGAGATATCAACTACTCGAAGCCCGCCGTTATAAAAAGCTGCGAAGAGAACATCATCCTCCACCCAGAGATTGTGTGACCCAGCTTCAGGCACTTGGTAGCGTGCCACTTCCTGTGGATGATCCCAATCACTCCAGTCAATCACGTGGATCCAGCCAGCAGCACGAGACGGCGTAGAATTCTCATCCGCAGAGTAGCCTCCATACGGGAATGATTCATCACCCGCAAAAAGATAGAATTTTCCAGTCGACTGGCTCTTGTAGGGAAAAGCTGCGTGATTCCAGCCACTGGGGTAAGCGTATCTCCCCAACTCGACAGGCCGCTCAGGCGTACCGCCACGGCCACCGCCGCCGACATCAACCGCGACCACACCGTCCGTCCAGTTGGATGAAAACGCAACCCCATCGCTGACCCAAACATCGTGAATTCCATGTCCAGGCGTATCGAGCTCAAAACGACCAACCCGTTGGGGATTAGTCGGGTCTTTAATGCTGATTACGTCGTATCGCCTGCTTGCGCTCAGTGCAAAGACGTGACCCTCGGAAATGAAGATATTATGGACCCCGCCGGTTAGCTGGTCCGTGAACTCCGATAATACGGGCACGCCTTCACGCGGATTACTCACACCAAGAATCACAATTCCATTTTTTCGATCTGATGCTCCCTCACGACTGATTACGGCAATGTCACCATCCTCTGAAACCTTGACATCATTGACCGTACGAGCATCGACTTTAATTTCTCGCAACTTCACGATATTTGCGGGATCAGTCACATCCCAGATATAAGCATGTCCGCCGGCACCCCACGTTCCAGTGATAGCGTAATCTCGACCATCGCTACCTTCCCAGAGCCATAGGTCTGACGTGTGACGGTCTAAAACCTTTCCCCGTCCTACAACCTCCACCTCCTGACCGACATCGCGTGGCTCGATCGTTACGGTTCTCGCTGATACGTGTGTTCCCGATGTTGCTACAACCGTATAGATGCCAGAACGCTCAGCCACAAAACGGCCGTCATCGGTTACTTGCGCTGATGCCCCAGCCGCAACGATCGCTGTTGTAGTTTCCTCAGAGACCGCCAAATTGACTGGTACACCGCGCACTGGAAGTCCACGTGCGTCTTTGGCTACTGCGGTAAAACGAATTACATCACCAGTTAATGCCGTCGTCGTACTTGCTTGAAGCTCTAATGTACTCACAGGATTACTTTCCACAACAACTGACACAGTTTCACTTGCACCCTGCACGGTTACAGACATTTCGACCGATCCAGCTTGATGCAAAGTCGTAAAACCAAAGACATCGATCTCTGCGACACTTGGATCACTGGTTGAATACCGAGGTTGAAGATCATGGCGAATCGTTCCACTCGTATCGCTCATCGCCACTTCAATTTTCGGTCTTGTACCAACATAAAACTTTACTGGAAGGTCAACAAAACTGATCTGACTAACGGGCGGCAACGTTACGATCACCGGAATTTCGACTCGGACGGCCGAGATCGGTCGCCGACTATTATGTTCAGCATCACGCGGGACCAACGCCACCAGCATGAAGTTGCCCGATCTATAGGCCTCCACTTCGCCGTCACGAGTCACGCCTACATTCAGACGGGCTCGCGAAAAATAGATAATGGTCGCGTCTTTGACCGCTTGGCCATTAGAGTCGCGAACAATACCTTTGAGAGTCTGTTTTTGGCCCACTGCCAGGGTCAAAGTTTCAGGTTCAACCTCAAGGGTCCACTCTTCAGCAGGCACTTGCGCCGACAACGACACCACTCCGACCAGCAAGACACCAGTTGCGACTTTGCCAAATTGCAACTCACCCTCCTATATAGATAGACAATCTTTACTCTGGAATACACATTGTAACGCTGCTAGACGCTCACCTTCGCTGCTGGAATTGATGTTTAGTCGAAATAACAATGTTGCCCTCGTAAAGTCGAGCCCGTGCACGTCATAGAGCACACTTGTATGAACTAGTGTCCTGCCGACCAGCAAAACTCAATCTACTCCAAACTCACATTCAATAGATTAAGGGCGAAAGTAAAAGTAAGTACAACTCCTTCTTTAACAGTTAAATACATTGATCTATGTCAGTAGTTTCGCTTGACATTACGGTTGCCCGGCTCTAGAATTCAGCATCCACGTTAGGTAGTATCCTCCAGCGGAGTAAGAAATGCCCACCACTGAGCGCGCACAGCGGGAGCGAACACGAGCGATTGACGTTGCCCTTACGCAGATCGAAAAACAGTTTGGAAAAGGATCGATCATGCGGCTGGGACAAAAAGGGGCGGCCACAAGCACTCCCAGTATTTCAACTGGCTCAATCAGTATCGACTATGCATTGGGTATTGGCGGAGTACCACGGGGACGGGTTATTGAAATTTACGGTCCAGAAGCCTCCGGAAAAACAACTCTTGCGTTACAAATAGTCGCACAGGCCCAAGCAAAGGGCGGACACGCCGCATTCATCGACGCAGAACATGCTCTTGATCCCAAATATACGAAAAACCTTGGTGTCGACTTAGACAACCTTCTAGTCTCGCAACCAGATCATGGCGAACAAGCTCTTGAGATCGTGGAAGTACTCGTGAGATCGGGCGGCGTTGATGTGATCGTTGTGGACTCGGTGGCCGCTCTAGTACCACGAACCGAGATTGAAGGTGACATGGGTGACGCCCAAGTTGGTCTTCAGGCCAGACTCATGTCACAAGCACTACGCAAACTTACCGGCGTCGTCGCCAAGTCACATACATCTCTCATTTTTATTAATCAGCTACGTATGAAGATTGGTGTGATGTTCGGAAATCCTGAAACCACCACAGGTGGACGAGCCTTGAAGTTTTATTCATCCGTCCGCATCGATATTCGACGCATCGGTGCCATCAAGGATGCGGACCGTATCGTTGGTGGCCGAACACGAGTAAAGGTTGTCAAAAACAAACTGGCACCTCCGTTCAGAGAGGCCGAATTCGACATAATGTACGGCGAAGGAATTTCCCGAGAAGGCGACTTACTCGATCTCGCTGTCGACAAAAACATTATCGAAAAGAGTGGTACGTGGTTTTCGTATTCAGGGGAACGACTAGGGCAAGGACGCGAAAACGCGAAACGCCTCTTGAAGGAAAAACCTGAATTGTTTGTAACAATCGAGGGCCAAGTTCGAAAAGAACTTGGTCTTCTTGCTGACTCAGAACCAGCGCCTACAAATACCTGACGATTTGAGAACCTGTCCGGTCACATCGACGATAAGTCGATCGACATCCCTTTGAAGAGTTACCGCTCAGGTACATTGCTGACGCTGGGAACGATAAAAATTTTCTCACCTGCCTTTATTAAGCCAAGCTCACGCCGCGCGATTTCTTCGACCCTCAACGGTTCATCAAGAAGCATACGTACTTCGTCTCGAAAGCTGTCATTTTCAGATCGAAGCGCCTCGAGCACAGTGAAAGTCTCGGCCAATTCTCGGTTCGCACGAAGCAAGGCGATTAATCCATTTTCGCCCACAACAGCGTTACCAAAAAGAACCACCGCTATCAGAAGGACAACAAAGTGGGTCGTGCGACGACGTGGATGCCGGCGACGATGAATAACACCCGATTCTAGACTATTGAAAGGCTTTGATTCGGGATGGTTAGTCGCCACGTCCTACACAGAGTAACGCAGTCTCGACGGTTAGTACAAATTTGACACTCAGGAACGATTCAAAAACATTCGTAAAGTGTCTCGGTTTTGGATCACATTCCAACAAGACAGATGGGCCAGTAGATTCGCTTGTGCAGCAGTTAGCTGGATAAGCGCACCGGGGTTCTGACCTCGTGTCAAATAGTGGGGAAAGCGTGCGAACGGTCCATCTGGTCGGTCAGCTTGTCCAGCCCGAAGAAGGTTACGGACCGGTGGAGGTAGTCGGCACGCCCACCGCTCAACATGTTCGTTGTAACACCAACAAACCTCAACCGCAGCTCCGCCATCGATTCCCCACCAAGCATTCGACTGAAGAACGTGCTTTGTCGTAGTGATGACTGGTCCTCCAAGGCGCTTAGCCTGTTGAAGACCTGAAATCACAGTCGCATAATCAGTCTCTGGAAACACTTGGTTATGAGGAAATCTAGTGCTCGGCGCACCAAATAACGGAGCAAGAAACGGGTCAACTGCTCGCCTTGTTGACTGGTTCTCGTTCAGATCTTCCGGCCAATTCGACGGGCGGTATTCAAGCGACACCGGCCACATCGTGTTGATGAACACCACGATTGCCCTGACGCCACGCCGCAGCAACGAAAGAAGCCCGTAGTTTTCGACATCGCCACCATCAGTAAACGCCTCAAGCGTGGCCACTCTCCCCTTACCCGAAAGCGGCCAGTAGTTAGCATGTGGATACATGTCAAGATTTCGATTGGCCATACTAAAGGCGCTACTGGCACCAATAGCGTGTGCCAGTGTAAAAGGAGTAGGTGGCAGAGTCAGTCCAACGAATTCTCTGGCGTCCGTTTGCTTCGATGGCGCTACGCTACCAAAAGCAAAAGGTTCAACAAATCCTCCACCTACGGCACGTTCTACACGACCAGCCCGTAACGTCAGCGAAGGACCACTGCCAATGCCAAGCGGTGAGTACTCGAAGCCGACTAAGTTAGTACGCGTGAGATCCGATTCATTACTTGGCCAGTTTAATGTCGAATGAATCAAAAGATATGGACGATACGCGATATCACAAACCGTGTGTAACCGTAGGTGACGTAATGAGGCATGACGGCCTCGAATCTCCTCTAAGGTGGCCTCATTGAGAGTAAATCCGCGAGGATCTTTGGGGTCATATAAACCGAACGGAGCAAGAAAAGTCTGGCCCACCGCTCGTATCCAGACCTCAGCAGGATCAACCGAACTATCAGCGTACTCTCGGCCAAGAGCCTTAGAAAAGTTATTTGTTGCAGCAAAGCCAATCGATTTCTGATCGAGCCCTGACAGCACATCGAGCGACAGGTCTTCAGGCTCTATGTGGGAACCCAGAATGTCGCGGTCAGAAAACACACCACCAACTGGTGGATAGAACATATACGGTGCGGCCGCCCACGCTCCCCCTGAAACCGCTGACAGATACCCCACCTGATCAATCAGGCCCGTCTCGGTCAACCCGCGCAGTTGACCTACTGTCGCAGCATGTGACCGCGTACTACCTCCCGAAAAACAAACACCTGTCAACTGAAACGGTACGGACCAATTGCCCGACCGCTCAGGGTGAATAGCCTGGGCGCCCTTAGTCAACCAGATACGAACAGGAACATCTGAACGCACAGTTATTCAGGCCGGGGAAGGTTTCCTGTCGGATACTCCATCGTAAATGGGTCAGGAAGTGAAAGTGAAGTGATCGGTCCGTTGGATAGTTGATCTAATGAGAACGCTGGATTGTCAGGGTCTGGCATGCTTATCGTGGCCATATCACCCGTAATCAGTACCACAATCTGATCAGGCTTTAGATACTGACGAGCGACTCGAACCACGTCATCTCCTGTAACAGCACTGATCCGGCTACGATAATTCAACAGATACTCGGGATCACGACCCGTATATTCGTCACTAGCAAAAAGATTGGCCGTTGATGACGCATTCGAAAAATTTCTAGTGAACGTCTCTATAAACGATGCTTTCGACGTTCGAAGTTCAGCCTCGGTCACCTGCCGGTCACGGATCCGTTCAATTTCCTCGAGGACAATTGAACTAGCCCTTGCGACGGTCTCACTTCTTGACTGAAAACTGACACGGAACACCCCTTCATAATAAGTGCCTACACCGAAATTAGAATAAGCACTGTAGGCTAAGCCCTCGTCAGAGCGGATTCGTGTCAACAGTCGAGAGGTAAATCCCCCACCGCCCAAGATATCGTTCATTACCAGTAGGGCATAGCGGTCAGGATTGTCTCGGTGGATGCCCAGGTGACCGATTGAGACCCTACCTTGGTTTACCTCAGGTTTGTCTACGATATAGACCCCTGGCTGAGGCTCGTAAACTGACTCTGCCACAGGCGGAACCGCAGCCGTCTGAATGGCCCAACCTTCCATCCTTGATTCGAGTTTGGGAAGAATTTCATCCGGTGTCACATCGCCAGCAACTGAAAAGATGAACGCTCCGGGGTGATAGTACTTCTCATGGAATGCAATGAGGTCGTCGCGAGTAATTGCCTCGAGCGAATTACGAGTGACGGCCCGAGCCGAGAAATGCTCGTCTCCACGCATCAATCGAGTCCATTCCCTCGCCTCAATAGTTCCTGTACTGTCGTTGCGCCGCTCCATCCGTTGAAGGCCTTGACTCTTCGCTAGCTCTAATCGAGACTGGTCGAAAGCTGGATACCGAAGCATGTCGAAGAACAGTTCCAGCGCCGCATCAAGATCCTTGGTCAAACTGTTAAAACTGGCGCGGCCAGAAGTCCCTCCAATCGAACTCCCAATCTCTGCCGCAAGAAATGCCGCCTCTTCATCAAAATCTGTGGCGGAGAGTGTAACGGTGCCACCGGCACGCATCTGACTCCCGGTAAAGCTAGCGCGGCCCGTCTTTACATTCGGATCGAGGTAGCTTCCCGTTCGTACAGTTACCGAAACCGAGACCAAGGGAAGCGTGTGGTCTTCAACCACAAAGACCACCACGCCGTTCGACAAGACATGTCGATGTCGCTCAGCCGATGGCGGATCGAAGTCCAGTGTCTCAAAAGACAACTCTCGCGGATCGGCGGGAATAGTCTGACTTATGAGACTGGTCTCATAAGTACAGAGGACCAGCACAATGAGCGGCAACACTTGATTTGCTCGCAAGCGGCTCATCGTTCTTCTCCCAACGCGTCAAGGCGCTCTTGAATAATGGTCATCATCGCCTCTGCCAAGTCCTTATTCTCGACCGGAACCTCCGCGACCATCTGTGTCGATTGAATCAAAAACTGCTGCAGTTGCTCAGCGTCAAGCTGTGCTACAGCGGCCATCGTTTCACGAGCCTGCTGACGCTCCTCTTCATCCAATCCGTTCAACGCAGGATGGTTATCTGTGGCCTCGGTGTCACGACGGTAATACACCGCGACTGCGCTATTTTCCTCAGTGAAATACAGATTGACCACACGGTGGATATCATCCGTAGTCACCGCCTCATAGAGAGCAGGGTCCGTGTTAATCGTCTCCCACCCTCGGTTGTTCTCTCGAAAAAGTAATTGCATCATTAACTGGAAGTTGCCCCGTAAATCCCGATAAGTGCTCGCCGCATTCTGATTCTTTACTTTCTGTAGCTCCCGCTGTTCGACTGGCTCTGTTTTAAGTCGATCAAGTTCGGCGTAAATAGCCTGTTCTACCTCTTCTGGCGATCGTCCTTGGCGAGCGGTACCTCGTATTTCAAACATCCCTTCAAACTTGAATCCAGATTGTCCTCCGGACGCACTCGTCGCGACCTGCTGCTCTTCCACGAGCGTACGATACAAACGTCCAGTCCGACCGTTTAAAAGCTGTCCCAAAACAACCAAAGCCGGCTCATCGACATGACCATCAGGAACGGAGTGATATCGGATCGCTACCTGTGGATTAGTATCCGCATAAGCAACCATCCGCTTTGTAGCCAGTTGCGGCATTTCGCGCGTGCGTGGCTCAAGGGGTAAGATTACTCCTCTCGGTATACGCCCAAAGTAACGCTCTGCCAACTCGACCGCATGTTCAGGGTCAAAGTCACCAACCAACGTAGCAACGAGATTATTTGGAGCGTAGTACGTGTCAAAAAAATCAAGTGCTTCCGTTCTGGTCATCCCCTCAAGATCACTAGGCCACCCAACCACCGGCCAACTGTACGGTGACGACCCCCAGAACATCGCATCGAACTGTTCTTGAAATTTACCAGTCGGCGTGCTGTCCGTCCTGAGTCTCCGCTCTTCATGCACAACATCACGCTCTGCGTAAAACTCACGAAAAACAGGGTTTAGCAGACGGTCCGACTCCATCCAAAACCACAATTCCAATTTATTGGCCGGCACATTAATGAAATACACGGTGAAGTCATAACTGGTCCCCGCATTCATCCCTGAGGCGCCTTGCTCGGTGTAAATACGACTAAACTCCTCCTTGACTAGAATCTCTTGCTGCCTGGCTAACAAGTCGTCAAATTCCTGAAGAAGCCCTCGATGTTGACTTGACCGGTCCTCAGGAGCGTTAGGATCGTCAATCCGACCCAATCGATGTGCTTCAAGAAGGGCCGCCTCTTCAATCGTGAGTTTCGCTTTAACTTGGTCCAATTGTTCAATGATCGCCAAATCCTCGGCGATATTCGTCGTGCCTACGGTATGAGTGCCCTTGAACATCATGTGTTCAAATAGATGGGCTACACCGGTAATTCCAGGACGCTCATAAACTGACCCTACGCTAGCAATCCAGCCGGCAGCAATATTCGGGTCACCCGGTCGCGGAACCATCAAAAGCTGCATCCCATTCTCGAGTTCATATTCGATCACTGGGACCTCCTGTGCCTCGACAGAGCCCTGAACCAGCAAGAACAGAAAAACTGCAAAACCCAAACGAAGCAAAGCGCTACGGTGTCTCATGAAATACCTTTTCTTATTTTAACCACACGACCTTCCACAACAGCAGTGCAAAGAACAAGACGAAGCTTCGTTCACTCTCAAACAAGTAACCCCGCCATCATCGACCACGCTTTGAAGCTGAAGGAAACACACGCTCGCCCGTGTAGCCTCTGAGTCCACAAAACCCAGATGACTTATAACCATACTTAATTAACAAGGCCGCGGCACGCGCGGCTCGACCTCCACCGTTTCAAGCGGTCAGAATCATCTTGTCTCGTGGAAGCTCCTTGAGACGCGATGCGAGTTCAGCCAGTGGAATATGGACATAACCAGGACGCGCTCCCAGCTGTTCGAGTTCCCAGGATTCCGGCACATCCCGCTACTGATTCCAAGGACGCCATCGGAGCGACAAAACATGGGTTCGTTGCACCAATAGCGGCAACTACCGTATCGTTAAGAGTTCAATCAGACACTCAGAAACAGGCAGGCGTGTTTCTGAGTGTCTGATTGAACTCCAAAATGCCGAGGTAGCTCAGTCGGTAGAGCACACGACTGAAAATCGTGGTGTCGGCAGTTCAATTCTGCCCCTCGGCACCACTTTTTGTTCGGAAGATGGCCGATCTTCGGATCGGCCATTGTTGTCTGATTCCAGAGGCATTCCAAACACTTAAAACGCATGGACCCGCGCATGAGCTACTCACGCGGGTGTGCTGGGAGTCGTCAGACACCGTGAGCTGGGACGCTCAGGGGAGTGGAGAGCGGTGTGAGTGGACGTTTTGCGAAGAATCGAGAATCGGGAAGCGGTCGAAACCGCGCATCGTACAGACCAATTTCCCTAAGTAAATCGGCAAACCGGCGGTGTGTGTCCTTGGCCAGGGCGGTCGGTGCGGCGATCCTCGGCGACCCCATAGCGCACTGACGGCCCGGGGCGACGGCGACGTGGCGCTGGCTGAAGCAAAGACGTCGTCCATCACGCCGGCCGATCCTATTTCCTGTCGTCCCCCGAGAGGAAATAAACCATGATCCGTGAATGCGTCGAACACGATTCTGTGGCCAGTCTGCCACGACACTCACCGGTCGTCTGCGGGTTTAACAACTGCTCATTCGAAACCTGTTTTATCTTTTGTTGAGTATTAACCCCTTCAGTGACACGCTGACAGCTGAACACTAGAAACCGGAGGGTCTGATGCAACGAATACTACTGATCGGGCTAGTGGCGATCGCGGCATCGTCTGGGTTAGCAGCCGCCAATTTCTGGGACAAAAAAGCCTTCACCACATGGTCAGAAAAAGAAGTCGAAGAGATACTCACCGACTCACCGTGGTCGCAAACAGTGACGATCGCTCTTCGTGGCCGTCAGGGGGGTGGCGGCGGTAGAGGTCGCGGCGGCGGTTTCGGTGGCGGAGTTGATCGACTTGGAGGCCGAGGAGGGGGACGCGGCGGTGCAGATGGATTCAATACCGCACCACCACGTTTAAGGCTCACGGTTTCGTGGCGGAGCGCCCTGCCAGTCAAGCAGGCCTTGGTAAAAAGTCAGAGTCGTAATAACGAAGGAATCTCTTCCGATCAAGAACAATTTTTGGGTCAGGCAGAGTTGTCCTATGTCGTATCCGCGAGTGGATTTCCACTGAGATTTAATCGGTTATTGCGAAATCAGAGTGCGCTTCTAGATCAAACATTCCTACAGTTTGATGCCCGTGACCCGATCATGGCCGAGGACGTTCACGTCTATATCGAAGATGAAGAGACGGTCACTATCGAATATCTCTTTTCAAGAGAGCACGCGATCGACCTAGATGATAGGAATGTCGAATTCGTGACGCAAGTCGGTGCAGTTGAAGTGAATAAAAAATTCAAGCTCGAAGACATGGTGTTTGCCGACGAACTCTCTCTCTAAGGTGATCGCCTGTGGGTATCGGCACCACTTTTTGTTCAGAAGGTTGCGACTTCAGAGACGGCCGACCGGTAGTTGTGATCGGCCGTCTCTCACACCCTTCCAACAATCTAACTATTTCGAATCTTCTACTACACAGTATGAATGGAAAACGACCGCTACCGCGCCATTGAAAAAGGCGTCGTCGCGATCTGATCGTCCCACCAGACCGTTAGACTTCCACCGTCCAACGTCATATCGGTGAACGTAAAGATCAACTGTTCGGCCGACACAGGATGTGTAGTGACACTCATCGTGGTCCGCAGTACGTCCCGATCCGGTGTGTAGTCGTATGCTCCCCAGAGAGCATCAGGATTCTCCTCCCTGAATCCCTGTTTGACTCCCCAAGTGGAGAAGACCAGCGTCCATTCGTCCGCTGCCAGTTCTGCAAACAAACTATACTCACCCGCGGCGAGGCGCTGATCTCCAAACATCAGGTCGGCTTCGGTCTTGAATCGGGTGGATTGGTCAGCACCCACTCGCCAAATTGGTGCCCCCATAAGAAACCCCTCACCATAGGCGTCATCTGACCCAAACATGTTGTCGCGTCCTCGCAATAGAGGTCGACCGTAGTCCACATCGATCCAAGACCCGCCTGAATAGCGACCTTCAGAATTAAAGGAACCGCCAACCTGAGCTGACGACTGACCTCGAGGACTGAGGCTGCGATCTTGAGCAACTACCATCGTGACAGTCAACATACACACAATCATCGCAATCGAAACTTTAGAAACACTCATAAACTTTCTCCTAACTTGATTCACCATCACAGGACGTTACGTCCTATTCATAATAAGCAGATTATCTCATTTTCCTGTTTCTTGAATAAACGATCTATCGTTATATCTGTAAGAATACTAAGACTTCATAAAGAAGTCGTAAAGCCTCGGCGCCCCGGCGTTCTAGTGAACGCAGGCAACTGCTCATACCTTAAGGGCCTGTACCGACGGGTGAAGGACTCTCTCACACACATTCTCTGAAGAACATTCGTCTCACCAATCAAGGTTCACACGCTATTCGGTTTGGCGCAAATTGACTGATTCCGCCAAACGACCATCACCGACTGCTACCAACGGTCGATTTCGGAACAACCACCAGACACCAGAACCGACACCCCCCCCCAATGGCTAGCAGTGCAGCAGCATCACTCCAATGAAACGCTGATGACGAGGTCAGTGCAGGCATGATTGATATGTATCAAGCGTGATATTTTATAAGTTTTATCAAATCCGCCAAAACCACTGGCGCAAGGACCGCTCGGAAACCTTCCGTAAATCCGTCGACACCGACTTAACCTTTTGGTTAAGTCCATACGGGATTACGGCAAACTCGTGCACTTCATAATGGTCACCCGCCACGTTGTCCTATTGGCCGACACAGAGCAAACCCGGCATGTATTCCAAGACAACTATTGCCATGGATTTTCTAAAAACCTACTTTAAAATACAAATTTTATTAACAGTTTGGTCGTCAACATCCAACCTGACTCATGCAGATCTCAGTCAGTCAATGGTAAGCCCTTTCACAAACCGACTGGGGCTGACATAGCGTGTGTGATAATTCGTCCAATCCTCAGTGTGGCGAAGGTATACAGGATCGGTTTCCAGTGCAGGTGACGCATCAGATGGATAGTCTGTCTCGCCGTGCGATGGCAGCGGGCCAACCGTTTTCGAATGAGTCGTATTGTAATCACCGTCTTTAACCCAGCCATCACCAACCAAAATGTAATCACGCCTCCATCCAGCGGCCGGTGGTTCTGGAGCTAAAAAGCGAAGCCTGAGCTCATCTCCGGCGTTCATAATCACGTAGCGGTCGTCGACGTCCGCAAGCAACTCCCCAACGTCGCCGAACCGCGTGTGATACCCCACGAGGTCTCTCCAACGGGCCCGAGTGTTCGCGATTTCGTAGCGAGGAATTTCCAGTCTGCGCGACCCGTGAAAATCCGTTTTGGAGAACCCGCGATATCGGAGGGTTGCAAGGAGAGGTTCCAGCCTGATTGACTCGCTCTCACTTGCCTCAAGCTGCGGGCCATACCCAATCCAATCCCAATACACCTCAAGGTTCGTCCGGAACCGAAAGTGTCGTGGCAGATACCCATCAGCCAAACGGGTCACTTCCATGACAAGCGTTTTGTTCTTGCCGGCCGGAAAGCCTAAATCTGGATACACCAACTGCCACACCCCTGACTGATCTTTGGCTTCCAATGCGATCCCCTGCGGAGCGGGATGGTTACCCTGACCAATCGCGAGATTGATGCTGCTATCTGTGGGATACACCCAGCCGTGGGCGAGAAGATATATCGCATCATGCCCATTGACCGCGGCACCGAGGTCAAATTCGATACCGTGCGTTTCGGTTACCCCCTGATATCGGCCTCGCCCCACCGCGGCCAGATAGTTCCCGTCACGTTCGGCAACGAGGCCGGTCACGTCCATCCCTCGGTCATCCCACGCCTCGGTGACCGGTTTGGATTGTCCCATCACATAGGCGTCGAGATTCACCGGGTCACGAGCGAAACGCTCATCAACATACACCTCCGTCTCAATGGGGTGGTCAACCACCATCAGAGAAACCGAGTCAAAAAAGTGCGTCTCCCACAGTTCCGCTGTAATCCGTAAATCGTATTCACCGTCCCGAGCTACAAGCTGGTCTCCACGGATCAGCACCCGGTCTTCCGTCTGAGAAACGGCGGCGGTGTCCTGCGCGTTGATGCGAAGTCCCAACGGTGACCGCCACAGAAAATCTGTCACGAACCGCATCTGTGTTCCGTCGTAGGAAAAGAGCCACGGACAGGACCCTTTGAGACGCTGCTCCGCTACCACCACTTGCCCGGCGGAAAAGTCAAAATCGGCTTGCATAACACCGTTTGGCCAGACAATGCGCGTGACATCAACCGACGGATAGGTGCCGAGACCAAAATGCAAGGGTGCACCGGTCAGCACCTGCTTCTGGACTAGCAATCCGGACCGCACCTGAATCTCACCGCCTACCCCAAACGAATTAATCCGTTGGTCACCGGCTGCCAACTGCGCCCTCGGTCGAATCTCTTGCCACTGATACCCCGCGGTACCTCGCCCTATTACATGCACCGGAACCTCGTCGACCACCCCTACAAAGTCCAACCAGCCGTCACCATTGAGATCAACGACATCGAAAATGTCAGCTTGCAGTTCTTCGTCCAATGGCTGCAACGTGGACCGTTCGTCTGACAACCACACGCGAGCGCCCGCTAGTCCTGACGCCACCACATCCAATGCCCCGTTGTTATCAAGGTCTGCCAGGAAAATTCGATAACTTCCAGGACGACCATCCGTAGACAACGAGTCCCAGATAGTCACCGGCGTGGTCTGCCACCCTTGGTCTCCCCAAACAGAGCTTGCGATGCCCCCGGACGCATCCAATGTCACCAGATCGAGTCGCCCATCGGCGTCGAGGTCCCCAATAGACATCCCTATTACAGCGTTCGGAATATCTAATGTCATCCAACCAGTGAATTGTCCGGCCTGTCGATTAGCAAACAAGCTCACTTGCCCGGCCGCATCCAATAAGGCCGCATCCGGGTCGCCATCACGGTCAAGGTCGCCCCACACGAATCCGACCACCTCATCCACGTCGGGAAACGGATTAAGTACATCCCACGTTCCATCGGCATTGTTGCGAAGTAGTTCAGCAGACGCACCAACGGTGCCAAGCAGCACGTCCAAATCACCATCCATCTCAATATCGGCAACCCAGAGATTGCGGGCCTCAGCTAAATCCAGCGGAGTATCACTCGCAGACACAATGGGCACCACGTTGAAGGTTCCGGTTTCTGTTTGCTCAAATAGGCCCACACCTCCGCCACCAGTCACGGCCAGATCAACGCGAAAGTCACTATTCCAATCAAAACCCCGCAGGGCTATCGCGTCGTCTGCAGCCAGCGGCCCCCAGGGGAACAGAACAGACTCATTCGTATCGACTCGCTTAATCCCACGTTCATCCGCCGTCATCACGACGGGACGCGCTGCATCATTTGACAAGAGGACGCTGGTCACAGTCAGAACGGCCGAGTCCGATCGGTCCGCCGGCTCCACTGTGTAGACCAACGTGTCGTCGAGAGGCGCCGCCGTAGGCGACGGCGATGGTAGCCGAAGAAACATCCGAAGTGGATCGACCACCAACCCAGCACTCACACTCACAACCGCCTGGCTCTCAAGAAAGGCCGTAACCCGAACGAGAACATTCCGTAGCAGGGTCGCGAGTGTTCTCGCCCTGTCCAACTCCCCAGTGGACACTGCCGTCGACAACGCATTGAATTGGTCAAGAGCGATCGACGACCAACCTCCACTCAGCGTTCGTAAACGATCAATTGTACCAACGGCAGCGGCAGTATCGCCGCGGGTGACGGCTAATCGGATGTGCGCTACAAGCACCGCGAGGTTGTCAGGATGCCGGTCTAGGATTTGCTCGAGGAGTTGCTGTGCTTCGAGAAGAGCAGCGTCGTCCTCGGATTGCTCCAGCTCTTGCGCCAACGCAAAACGCGCCTTCACGTTGTCGACTCCTAATTCGACTGCCCGTCGATAGTAAGTTATCGCGTCGTCGAACTGACCTCGAAACCCAGCAAGTTGTCCCTGAAGAAACGTGATTTCCGTACTGTCTGGCGCGAGCGCGTGAGCCACCTCAAGTTGGGCAACGGCAGCGTCATCGTCGCCAAAGCCTACGTGGGCGACGGCGAGGTTGGCAGCTATCGCAGGTTCGGCCGGGCTGAGTCTCGCAGCCTCCTCAAATTGGGTGCGAGCATCGCCCAGCAAACCCACCTCGACCGCTGCTACGCCACGATAGAACGCGCGAACGGTGTCACGATAGTCGTCAGAACCAGGTCGTGGCAATCCATCAGGAGACTGAAACAACAACCACCCCCCAACAACCATCGTGATAATCGTCAACGCAAGGATGAGATACCGAATAGGTTGAGACAGTCGGCGTGTCCAGAGCGGAGGAGGAAAAGACCCGACCATTCCTAGTCTCTTATGATCGCGGTGGAACTAACAGTGCCACGGCCCTCTTCAACAACAAGGAATTCGTTCGCGGCAATACCAGTGACCTCGTCGACCTGCCCACTGGGCCAGACGACGCGCATTAGCTCCACCGACATCTGGTCACCAAGGCCGAACGTGAGGGGCACTTCACTCTGTGAGGCATAGCTTGAACCTGTTTTCACCATCTGCCACCGGCGCTGACCACCGGTGGTCACCTCGACCCTCGCGCCAATACCGTCTCGGTTGGACTCGGTGCCAACCGTCTTGACCCGAAGTAGATTGTTCGTGTTCCCGCCGTCGTTCCGAAGCAACCTCGGCGCGCCTCCGTTCGACGTTATCAAAATATCCAAGTCACCGTCGTTGTCAAAATCAGCATACGCCGCACCTCGAGCCACCATTGGTTGCTGCAAAGCATTACCCGCCTGTTCGACAATTTCCTCAAATCGACCACGTCCCGCATTGTGAAACAGCTGAGGCCGTTGGGCATGCGTGACACGCGACTGAACCTGTTCAACATCGTCAGCGACGTGCCCATTCGCGGCAAACACGTCGAGCCATCCATCAAGATCGTAATCAAAGAAAAAACATCCGAACGTAAGCGTCAGGAGCGTGGCCCGACCCAGCTCCGACCGCGGCGCCTCATCAATAAACAACCCGTTACCCTCGTTGTGGTAAAGCGCCATCATTTCATTTGAAAAATTTCCAATAATCAGACTCGGGTGACCTGAACCATCGTAGTCGGCGGCATCCACACCCATCCCGGCCCGAGCTATCCCGGCCTCACTGAAGGCCACTCCTGAAACTACCGCAATGTCTTCAAAAGTCCCATCACCTTGATTCCGAAACAATTGGTTCGGCTGCGTGTCATTCGTGACGAACAAGTCCATCCAGCCGTCACTATCTACATCAAACATCGAGGCCGATAGCGCCTTAGCGGACGGGTTACTCACCCCTGCTGGCATACTCACATTCTCAAAGGTGCCATTTCCAAGATTGCGGTACAGCGTTGAACTTTGTCCTTGATAGGATTCCGGCGTGCAATAAGACTTCGTCTCGCCATCGAGGGTGCAATACAAATCAATTTCTGGTGTCCATTCCACGTAGTTGGTGACAAAAAGATCCAAATAGCCATCGTTGTCATAATCAAACCACAGAGCACTTGTAGAAAATCCAGGGTCGCCAGTTCCACTAGTATCGGTGACATCCACAAACGTCCCATCACCTTGCCCTCGCAAAAGTCGATTCTGTCCTAATGCAGTTAGATAAAGATCAGTCCGTCCATCGTTATCAAAGTCACCCGCCGCACCACCGAGCCCATACAGCGGAATGTCGACCCCCGACCCTGAGCTGATGTCATCAAACGTGCCGTTACCATTGTTGCGGTACAACATAGCGTGAGTGCCGCTAGTGCTTTGTCCTGGCCATGTGGTGGAGTTCACCAAGACGATGTCTTGCCATCCATCATCGTCCACATCAAGCCACACACCACCCGCCCCAAGAGTTTCCGGCATGTATTTCTGACCAACCGCGCCGCTGGTGTGGCGGAAGCGCAAACCAGCTTCGTCGGTCACGTCTACGAAAACAACCGAGGTTGTGGCAGTGATCACCACGGTTAAACACATCGCAGCCCCCAAAGCCGCAATCCACCGCATCATAGTCATTTAAACTTTCTCACAAAGCTGGAGCGGCTGCATGTTCATGGATCGATTGTCGTTCGTTGTTGTCTTCCGGCGATGCAAGACGGTATGGCCCAGTGATCGCTTGGGCCGCCTCGTCTGCCTTGAAACGCTCATACAGCAACTGTTCGGCCGCGGCACGCTCCGGTTCGCCCGCCCCCTGATACGACAGCATCAGATTGTAATGGGCTAAAAGATCTTCAGGATCAATGCGAAGTACTTCCTCAAACGTCGAAATCGCTTCTTCAAACTGTCGCTGCAAAAAGTAAAGGCGACCAATCTGTCCCAAGACAACCCGATCTCTCGGATAGGCCTGGCGCGCCATCTCTAGGTGTGACATGGCCGCTTCATATTCTCCCAGCGAACGGAGAGCGGTGCCGAGAAAGAAATGAGCCCGAGGCAATCCCGGCTCTAGTTCCAATGCCTGTTCAAGCAACGGGACTGCCGCATCAACATCTCCCTCTAGCAGCCGCGTGCGCGCCACGTTCACAGGACCATCGGGATAACCGGGATCAATAGCCATCACCTGCCGGAACGCCGCCTCTGCCCCACGCAGGTCTCCTTGTAACAATAATCCAATCCCGTAATCGTTCCATCGTTCCCGCAGCGTTCCGTCTGAAGGCGGCACCACTGACGGCAACGGCGACTCAGCATCGACGACTAACAACGATGTTTCATCTTCTGCCATTACCGTGGTTGGAATGTCAGGAATAGCCTTGACGGCGCCCGAAACATCTGAGGTGTCTCCAGTGAAGACCCACTGGCCATCGTCAAACGAGGGTCCGAATTGGGGATCCGGATGGCGCGGGTCGCGCACACCAGCGTACGACCATTGAGTCAACCACCACGCAAATTTACGGTAGTTAACTTTCGCCCGAAGAAAAATGCGATCGCCCACATCCTCTGGCACCTGCAATCGATAGTGGAGGGTGTCGGCGGCACCTGGTGGAATCAATCGCACATATGCAACTGATCGAGTCATCCACGCGTTCCGTTTATTGATCGGATTCCCACGTTCGTCAAGTTGAAGGCTACGGTAAAAATGGGCACTAGGATCGACAGGACCACTGCCGCCATCTTCCGCAGCCCCGCTGTGAAGAATCACGCGCCCTTGGTCGTCTACAGCTTCAAACTCGACCCACACATCAAAGGCGTCGACTGTCCCACCCGGAAAAAAATGACCAACCTTTCGCGTCCGGACAACCACCTCTACACGAACCGATTCACCCCGATGCACCGCCACGCTGGTCCCGTCAATTGGCGCCACAACCTCTGCCACTGGCCCACTGGACGTCAGCCCACGACTGGCTCCAAACTGCAGAGACTCCTCACCAACCGCAAAGGTGCTCGACAGCCTCGGTTCGCCGCCCCGGGCTCCCCCAACCGGCGGACTAGTCTCAGCCACTCGGGTAATCCCGAAGATGTCGACTGAGATCTGGTCATCGCGAAGGAAGTCCTGTACTGCTTTCAGTTGCTCTGCATCACCGTTCACGAATGGCAACGCCGTGTTCGCACCCGGGAACCTATGTGAACGGACCAATCCATCATCAGCAGCAGGATCGTCTGACGCCACGAGCGGCATGTGACAATCTCGACATGTCTGAGGCGCCGCCGGGTAGTAAAACGAACGGGCCCCTTCCCCAGACACACCCGACGCCTGCCAGTTGTCATACGAGTTAAACCCGCGCTGCCACCGATAATCATTCACGGGTACATCGAGATGGACCTTGTGGCAGGTTGAACAAAATTCGGCATTCTGTTCTCGATGAAACGGTTTCATAAATGTTCGCCGATGAGGCTCCGGTGCCAAATAGGCGAGCTTGTCGTGCACCGCCTGGAGCAACGGATTATCACTCGCGGCTAGATCGTGAAGCGGTGGGTACTCGATGACAAAATCACCCTGCCCCATGGTGCTCCCTACATGAATAATCGAGTGGCATGAAGCGCAGCCCAAACCAGCTTGCGCCTCAGGAGTGTCGATCTGCTCGCGGATCGGTTGATCAAAGCGACCGTTAAAAAACACCGCATGGTCATGACATCCAGCACACCATTTCGACGGCTCGGTCCCGACAACATCTTGCATGTACTCGATCGATTTTCGATACCACTGGTTATTAAAGGATGAGAAATGGTGCATCGACGAACTCCACTGCTCATAAATATCAGTATGGCAACGACCACAGGCTTCGCTGGTCAGGAAAAAATTGGCCGGGATTATATCTCCCGTGTTGGTGTCTGCCGATGATGGGAAGAAGGGACTGCCTAGACCGGCTCCTTCTTCTTCCATCGTCGCCGGAGGTCGGGTTGGGTTCTCGATCCGATATGACTGTCGCCAGCGAGCATCAAAGCTATCGCGAAGCAATGGCGTCACAGCACCGATTAAGACGATCGCTACCAGCCCGCCACGAACAAACGACCGCGCACCGTCAGAATTGGCGACTGCTCGCCAAGCACCAACACCCAGCAATGCGGCCCCACAGAGAGAAGTGCCAATGTGGGCTTGGAGAACGGCCTCGTAGGGGCCCGTCGCTCCATAGACTAAAACGATAAGACCAAGCACGACGCCTGCCCCAACCGAACCGACGCCAGCGGCAAGCAAGGGACCACCCAGCCATTCCCGGCTCAGGATTCGAGGAACTGCAAACAGCGTGAGCGCGATACCCAAGACCGGATGAATCGCAACATTCGCGTAGTACCAGAGTGTGGCGCTCGGAAATGCGGCTAGAAAGGCCGAATTCAGCAGGAGAAGCAGACAGCCTGCAAAGAAAAGAAGGGATACCTTTGGTGCCCTCACCATCTGATTACCGGCAGTCTCACGCCTCTTAAAGCAGTGTAACAGATCGACCACGTCTCCCAAGGACATGAACCGTTCCGTCTAAGACAACGCATGTTGATTTTCCCAAACATCCCAGACTCTCGAATCTAAACCAGCAAGCAAAACCGACGTTTCAACCCACTTCGCGAAGAATCTAACTACCGCAGTTCCAGAAAGAACGCCCGAACGTCATCAACACAAAGAACAGGTTCCTCACTGGCGGCGAAATGCCCCCCACTCGGCATCAGGGTAAAACGCTGAAGATTATAACGAGCCTCAAGCCATCGCCGTGGAGTAAACCGAAACTCCTTCAGAAAACGCCGCACAGGCCGTCGGAACCTCGACCCGGTTTGGTTCCGGCGTGGGATTGTGTCGGCCTTCATAGTAGTAGCGAGCCGCGGAGGTGACCGTCTGTGTAACCCAATAGATCGTCAGCGTCATCAATAGTTCATCTTTAGAAAACTTCGTCTCTGGATTTCCCTCACAGTCGCACCAACTGCGGTACTTCTCCACAATCCACGCAGCCAGGCCCGCTGGAGAGTCATTGAGCCCATAACCCAATGTTTGCGGCTGCGTTCCATGCATATGGCTGTAGCCACGTTCTTCCTCAGTCCAAAAGGCTGCTCGTTCGTCCATCAGTGCGATCTCGTCAGCAGTCAGCCCTTCATTAGGATTCTCTGGATCGGGAGGACCTGCGCTACATAAGTTGAGATGCAGGCCGGCCACATGGTCGAAATGATCAATGGCCAATTGTCGACTAATGCCGGCCCCCAGATCACCACCCTGCGCTCCATACTGGTCATAGCCCAACCGAGACATCAACTGGCCAAAGATTGTTGCGGTGCGTTCCCGTCCATAACCAAATTCCCGCGGTCGATCAGAAAATCCATAGCCGGGAATGGAC